>Ga0065720_1003185_pt1 | contig 35770 bp, 35 predicted proteins | sample Thericmetagenome_FD_59107 | JGI IMG/M metagenome (GOLD analysis project Ga0065720, IMG submission 59107) | Thermophilic microbial communities from the Joint Bioenergy Institute, California, USA of rice/straw/compost enrichment - eDNA_2 v2... | ecosystem: Engineered > Solid waste > Grass >... | reverse complement strand
GCTGACGACCGTGAACCGCCCGTCCTTGCGGGGGATGTCTCCCACCGGCCGGTGCTCGGAGTGGGCCAGCGGCACACCCTCGGGATGTGCCGCGCTGCCCGGGACCTCGGTCGCGAATGCCACGAGACCCAGAGTACGAGCGCTCACCGACAATCCCACACCGACGATCCGGCACTGATGATCCCGCACCGCCGACCCCACAGCGCCGATCCCACACCGACGAGCTCGCACCGCCGCCGATCGCGATCCCTGGCAGCATTGCTCCGGTGCACCCGCCGAAGATCTCCACCTTCGACGTGCCCGGCATGGTCAACATCGACACGAAGGGCTGCGTGCGCCCGGTCGAGGTCTACACCGAGACCTCGTTCGGTCTGTACATGAGCCGTCCCGTCGTCGGCCGGCCCAGCGCGCACTGGATCGAGACCTGGTTGCTGCCCGATCTGGGGATCGCGGTCAGCGACTGGGCGTGGAACCCCGGCCACGAGCGCGACCAGGACTTCTACCTCGACATCGCCACGATCAGCCGGGACGGCTCCCGCTACGTGCTCGTCGATCACTACCTGGACATCGTGGTGCAGCAGCGCCGCTCGACGCAGGTGATCGACGTCGACGAGTTCACCGCCGCGGTGGCCGCGGGGCTGATCGACCCGGCCGCGGCCGAGTACGCCCTGAACGCGATGGTGCAGGCCGTGACCGGGCTGGCCGCCAACGCCAACGATCTCGACGCGTGGCTGGCCGGCCTCGGGATCAGGCTGACCTGGCGGAAGCGGAGCTGACCGCGGCCGTCACTCGGCGGGCTGCTCCGCCTCGCTCGGGGGCTGCTGCGGCTGCTGGGGCTGGGGTTGCTGGGTCACCGGCTGCTGCGTGACCGGCTGCGGGTCCTGGCCGCCCTCTGCGCCGCCCGACTTGGTGGGCGACGGCTTCGAGGCAGCCGTCGTGGGCTTCACGGTCGACTGCACCGTCGGCTTCACGGTCGGCTTCGGTACCACGACGGTCGGTTTCACGACCGTCGGCTTCGGCTTCGGCCGGGTGGTCTTCGGCTTGACGACGGTCGTGGGCCGGGCGGCGGTGGTGGTCGCCTGCGCGCGCTCCTGCTCCCCCTGCGACGGGCCGGGCACCGCGGCCTCCGTGGGCAACAGCGCGGCCGGGGACGGCTCCGAGGCGCTCACCGGGACCCGCGGCGTGGCGGCCTGGGCGACGGCCGTGATCCCGCCGAGGCTGCCGACGGTGAACACCGCGGCCGCGGCGGCCGTGGTGGCGCGGCTGGCCGTGCCCGCGCGGCGGATCACGCTGTCGACCGAGGGCAGGGCCACCGATGCGGCGAGCTCGTCGTCCATCCGCCGGAACTCGCTGGTGAGCCTTCGGCGCAAGCGCGTCTCGTCGTCCATCACGGCCCGAACCTCTTCCCCGACGGCAGTGGTCGACCGGCCGGACTAGCGCCGGTTCACCCCATCATACGGACATTCCGTGACGCCTCATGCGCTCGGCGTCGCGATCCGGTGCCGGTGGGGTCCCCGGGCGGCGCTCGTGGACGTCGGGTCCGAGGACGAGGTCGTCGTCGGCTCGCTGCTCGTCGGCTCGCTGCTCGACGTCTGCGGCGGCCTGGTGCGGGTCCGGGTCGGCCGGTCCGGGCGGCCCTCCGAGTCCTCGTCGTCATCGTCGTCCTCGACGACCGGCGGCGGTGACTGCGGGGTCGGCCGCACGGCCGGGGCCGCGGCCGCCGGCGGCGCGACGGCACGCGCCTGCGGCCGCGGGGCGGAGCGCGGCGCGGGCACGTCCGCGATCGTCTCCGGGAGCGCGGACTCCACCGCGGCCGAGCCGGTCGCCACCACCTCCGGTGTGCGGGCCGCGGCGCCCGGCGCGGGCAGCTCGGCGGCCACGTTCCCCGACGGCCCCGCCTGCGCGACGGCCGTGATGCCGCCCAGGGCACCCACGGTCAGCACCGCGGCCGCGGCGGCCGTGCTCGCTCGGTTGGCCGTGCCGGCGCGGCGGATCACCGTGTCGACCGCGGGCAGCGTCACCGCCGCGGCCAGCTCGTCGTCCATGCGCCGGAACTCGTCGGTCACGCGTGCGAGCGTGTCGGTCACCCGTCTCCCCCCTCGTTCCGCTGCGCGTCCTGCGCACCGGACAGCACTGCCGGCAGCTCGTCCGCGAGCCCCTCGACGACCACGTTGCGAGCCGCGCCCAGCCGGGCCTCGACGATCTCGGGATTGACCTGCTCGACGGCGGCGATCTCCTCCACCGAGGCACCCGCCATGTGGTAGAGCACCACCGCGCGGCGCTCCGCGGGCGTCAGCCGGGCCAGCGCCTGCAGCAGCGCGCGCGTGCGCGGATCGACCCCCTCCGCGATCCGGTGCTTCCGGCCCAGGCCGAGTTTGGCGAGCACGCGGCGCCAGCTGCGCATGGTGGCGCGGACGGCCACACTGCGGACCCACGCCGTCGGATCCGGCTTGCGGCTGATCGTGGCCCAGTTGCGCCACGCCCGCGAGTACGCGTCCTGGACGACGTCGTGCGCCTCGCCCGGGTCGAGGGTGATCGCGTACAGCTGTGCCACCAGGCGCTGGTAGTTGGCCTCCAGATGCGCACCGAAGTCGATGCGCAGAGCGGCGAGCGACCCGGAGGGAGCGTCCTGGTCGATCTGCGCGGCCTCGTAGTCGTCGTCATCGACGTCGGCCCCGTCCCATCGGTCGACGATCGCGCTCACCTTCTCGCCCCTTTATCACGGCCTCCGGACTCACTCGATGGTGGGTCCTCCTGCGCCCACATCGGTCACAAACCGTGGTCCGTTACCGACAAATGGGTCCGATCAGTGCAACGACGGTGCCCACCCGGAGGATGCGGCCCACCCGGCGGCGATCACAGCCACGTCCTCCCACCAGCGTCGTTCCAGCTCAGCGTACTGATCGTCGCCGGCTCCCGCTGCCCGCTCGGCGTCGTGGCGGGCCCGCTCGGCCCGGGCACCGGCGTCGGCGCGCAGCCAGTCGCGCGCCAGCAGCGCAGCGCGCCACCGGTCCGATCCAGCCTCGCGGACCTGCAGCTTCGCCGGCCGGGCCGGGTCGGCGGAGCGGAAGCAGCGCGTCTCGGCGTCGTCGCCGGACGGATCGGGAACGAAGCCCACTGCAGCCAGATTGTCACGCAGGGTGACGGCGTTCGAGAGGGAACTCACGCCCAGCTGGATCTCGACGACGTCCGGCGCGGGCAGGTCCGGCACCGCGGTCGGGCCGATGTGCTCCACCCCGCGGGCGAGCTCACCCGCCGCGTGCGCGACCCGCGCCACGAGGCGGGCGCCGGCAGCGGCCCACGCCGGGTCCGCCGGGTGCAGGCCGGGTCGGGCCACGGCCGGGCGGCCCGCGCGCAGGTTCGCCTCGAACGGCACGAGCCGCTCGTCCCACAGCCGGTCGACGGCGGCCTCGAGCTCCTCCGGTCCGCCGCAGTTGTCCAGCCACGCGTCCGCGACGGCGCGGCGGGCGGCCTCGTCGGCCTGGGCGGCGATGCGGGCCCGCGCGTCGTCCTCGGCCATGCCGCGCTGCCCGACCAGCCGGGCCACCCGCGTCTCCACGTCCGCGTGCACCACCACGACGAGGGCGAACCGGGCCGCCATCCCGCCCTCGACGAGCAGCGGCACGTCCTGCACCACGATCGCGTCGGGGGGAGCCTCGGCCACCAGCTGGTTCGCCCGCTCCCGCACCCGCGGATGGACGATCCCGTTCAGCTTGGCCCGCGCCGCGTCGTCGTTGAACACGATCGCGCCGAGCGCGGGCCGGTCGAGCTCGCCGTCCGGCCCGACGACCCGCTCGCCGAACTCCGCGACGACGGCGGCGAACCCGTCGGTCCCCGCCGCCACGACCTCGCGCGCCAGCACGTCCGCGTCGACGAGCACGGCCCCGCGGGCGACGAGCCGGCGCGCGACCGTCGACTTGCCGGACCCGATCCCGCCGGTCAGTCCCACCTGCAGCACGCCGCCACCCTACGGGCGGCCGTGATCGACCCCCCGGTGGGCTCAGCTGCCCGCTCCGGCCTGCACGGCGGGCACGCCGGGTGTCGGCTCGGCCGACGTGGTCGCAACGGCTTCTGGATCGATCTTCAACGCCCGCTGCGCGAAGTCGGTGATCAGGTTCTCCCGAGCCCGGCCCTTCGGCACCGTGCGATCAGGCACCTGCACCGCCAGCGTGCGCGGGCCGTCGATCAGGCTGAGCAGCAGCTCGCCGCGGCGCACGTAGAGCAGACCCGTGGCCGGGCCGACCGCGATGTCGCGCTTCTCCCCGTCCTCCAGGCTCGCGTTGAGCTCCCACTGCTTGCGCGCCGCCTCCGGGCTCTCGTACGTGTAGGCACGCAGCGTGAACAGCGACCGCCCCTTCTCGCCCTGGTACGTGCAGTCGATCTTCTCGGTGCGGCCCACCGCCGGGGCGGGCAGCCCGCGGATGGTCCGCACCGACGTCTTCGCCGGGTCCAGGCCCAGCACGCCCGCTACGTCGGCCGGTGTGATCAACGCGGCGCACGGGTCCAGCGGCTCCGTGGCGGGATCCGCAGTGGGCGTCGTGGGGGCGAACGTCGGCACCATCACCCCGGGTTCGGCCGACGCCCCACCACATCCGGTCAGTGACCCTCCGAGAAGGAGGCACAGCATCCCCGTGCCGAGCAGTCGCGCGATCCGGCGCCCGCCATCCCCCATGCTGCACACCGTAGAGGGTGGGCTCGGACACTTCGCGCGGCGCGCCCGCATCACCACGCAGAGCGACCCGACCGGTCGACGGATCACCGCCGAAAAGGCGACGGCCCCGACGACCATGTGGTCGCCGGGGCCGTCGAACGATCAGCGCGCAAAGATCAGCGCCGAACGATCGGGCGCCGAACGATCAGCGGGATCGGCCGCCGATCTCGTGACGATCACGTCACGCGCCGCCGGAGAGCTTCTCCCGCAGGGCGGCGAGCTGCTCGTCGCTCGCGAGCGAGCCCCCGCTCTCCGACGAGGCCGAGGACGAGTAGCTGGTGCCACCCGCGGCGCCCTCGGCCGCGGCGGCCTCGAGCTCCTGCGCCTTCTTGAGCTGCGCGATGTGCTGCTCGTACCGGGCGTGGGCCTCGGCGTACTGCCGCTCCCACTCCTCGCGCTGCTTCTCGTAGCCGGGCTGCCACTCGCCGGTCTCGACGTCGAAGCCCTCGGGGTAGATGTAGTTGCCCTGCTCGTCGTACTCGGCCGGCATGCCGTAGCGGGTGGGGTCGAACTCCGTGTCGGGAGTCATGCCCTCGTTCGCCTGCTTCAGCGACAGCGAGATGCGGCGCCGGTCGAGGTCGATGTCGATGACCTTGACCATGCAGTCGTCGCCGACCTGGACGACCTGCTCCGGGATCTCCACGTGGCGCTCGGCCAGCTCGGAGATGTGCACCAGGCCCTCGATGCCGTCTTCCACGCGGACGAACGCACCGAACGGAACGAGCTTGGTGACCTTGCCCGGCACGATCTGGCCGATGGCGTGGGTGCGGGCGTAGGCGCGCCACGGGTCTTCCTGCGTGGCCTTGAGGGACAGCGAGACGCGCTCGCGATCGAGGTCGACGTCGAGCACCTCGACCGTGACCTCCTGGCCCACCTCGACGACCTCGGACGGGTGGTCGATGTGCTTCCAGGACAGCTCGGAGACGTGCACCAGGCCGTCGACGCCGCCGAGGTCGACGAACGCACCGAAGTTGACGACCGAGGAGACGACGCCCTTGCGGACCTGGCCGCGGGCGAGCTGGTTGAGGAACTCGCTGCGGACCTCGGACTGGGTCTGCTCGAGCCACGCCCGGCGCGAGAGAACGACGTTGTTGCGGTTCTTGTCGAGCTCGATGATCTTGGCTTCGAGCTTGCGGCCGACGTAGGGCTGCAGGTCGCGCACGCGCCGCATCTCCACCAGGGAGGCGGGCAGGAAGCCGCGCAGGCCGATGTCGAGGATCAGGCCGCCCTTGACGACCTCGATCACGGTGCCCTCGACGGGCTCGTCGGCCTCCTTGAGGGCCTCGATCGTGCCCCAGGCGCGCTCGTACTGGGCGCGCTTCTTGGACAGGATCAGCCGGCCCTCCTTGTCCTCCTTCTGGAGAACGAGCGCCTCGACGTGCTCCCCGACCTCGACGACCTCCGCGGGGTCGACATCGTGCTTGATCGAGAGCTCCCGCGAGGGGATGACGCCCTCGGTCTTGTAGCCGATGTCGAGCAGCACCTCGTCGCGGTCGACCTTGACGATGGTGCCTTCGACGATGTCGCCGTCGTTGAAGTACTTGATCGTCTGGTCGATGGCGGCGAGGAACTCCTCCTCCGACCCGATGTCGTTCACTGCGACCTGGGGGGTTTGGGTCGGGGCGGCGGTGGTGTCGGTGGACATGTAGTGGGGTGCTCCGGTAATGGATGGTTTGGTGGTGCTTGCGTGGTGTTGCTGTGACGTGCTGCTGTCACCCTTTGAACGTCGTGCTGCGCAGTGCCGAGGCCAGCGATCGCGGGAGGCACCCGCGACATTGACCACAGTGCGCGCGCCATGCTACGCGGGCACCGATCACCCCGGCAACGCGGGGTCCGCATCGAACAACATCGGTTTGCGGCGGAGGATTCCCTGGTGAGCGCGGAAGAGATCCTGGGAACCGCGGGCGTCGCCCGGCGCAGCGTCGACTCGGCCGAATCGGAGCGCGCGAGCCGGCTCTGGTGGGACGCCGACGCCGACGACTACCTGGCCGAACACGGCGCCGACATCGGCGAGGTCGACTTCGTCTGGTGCCCCGAGGGGCTGCGCGAGGCCGACGTCCGGCTGCTCGGCCCCGTCGAGGGTCGCCGGGTGCTGGAGGTGGGTTGCGGCTCGGCGCCCTGCTCGCGCTGGCTGGCCACCCAGGGCGCGCACCCCGTCGCCCTCGACATCTCCCGCGGCATGCTCGACCACGCTGCCGCCCTCGGCCGCTCCACCGGGATCCCCGTACCGCTCGTGCAGGCCGGGGCCGAGCACCTCCCGTTCGCCGACGACGTCTTCGACCTGGCCTGCTCGGCGTTCGGCGGTGTCCCGTTCGTCGCCGAGCCGGACCGGGTCATGCGGGAGGTGGCCAGGGTGCTGCGACCCGGCGGCCGCTGGGTGTTCGCCGTGAACCACCCGATGCGGTGGATGTTCTCCGACGATCCCGGCGAGGAAGGGCTGATCGTGCGGCAGTCCTACTTCGACCGCACCCCGTACGTGGAGGTGGACGCGAACGGCGCCGCCACCTACGTCGAGCACCACCGCACCATGGGTGACCGGATCCGCGACATCGTCGCCGCCGGGCTGGTCGTGGAGGACGTGGTGGAACCCGAGTGGCCCGAGGGACTGGACCGGGTGTGGGGGCAGTGGAGCCCGCTGCGCGGGGCGCTGTTCCCGGGGACGGCGATCTTCGTCTCGCGCAAGCCCGCTCGGGCCTGATCGCGGCCGGCACCTCTGCGACGTGCCCGGCTCCATGGCCCGAGCGCCTGAGGCGTGCGCCACCGCCCGCGGCGGCGCCGTCCCCCGGCGCGTTACCGTCGCACGGTGACGACCGAAGCACCTGACCGCGACGCGGAGTCCGGCGCAGGCTCCGGCACCGATCTCAGCGCTGATCAGATCACCGCCGAGCAGATCGCAGCCGAGCAGCTCGCCGACCGGATGGGCATCGAGGTGCTCGAGACGAGCCGCGAGCAGGTCGTCGGGCGCATGCCCGTGGCGGGCAACCGGCAGCCCTACGGCGTGCTCCACGGCGGCGCCAACGCCGTGCTCGCCGAGACCCTCGGCTCCATGCTCTCCGCGGTGAACGTCATGCCCGACCGGTTCCCGGTGGGCATCGAGCTGTCCTGCACGCACCACCGGTCCGCGACCAGCGGGTGGGTCACCGGGGTGGCCACGCCGATCCACATCGGGCGGTCGACGTCGACGACGGAGATCGTCATCACGGACGAGCAGGGCCGGCGGGTCTGCACGGCGCGCCTGACCTGCCTGCACCGCGACAACCGGCCGCGCGTGAGCTGAGCGCGCACGTCGTCCCAGAGCGACGGCTGACGGAATCGCCGGAGAGCCCCTTGCCCGCCACCTCGTGGCGGGCAAGGGGCTCTCCGGCGATTGCCCGAGCCGAGCCGGGCCGGGCCTCAGCTGGCGACGCCCTCGCCCAGGTAGGCTTCCTGCACCCGGGGATCGGCCAGCAGCTCCTGCCCCGTGCCCGAGATGGTGGTGCGCCCGAGGTCGATCACGTAGGCGTAGTCGGAGAGCGCCAGCGCGGCCAGCGCGTTCTGCTCGACCAGCAGCACGGTGGTGCCCTCGGCCTGCAGCTCCTTGACCGTCTCGAAGATCTTCTGCGTCATGATCGGCGAGAGCCCCATGGACGGCTCGTCGAGCATGAGCAGCTTCGGGCGCGACATCATCGCGCGGCCCATGGCGAGCATCTGCTGCTCGCCGCCGGAGAAGAGGCCGGCCTTGTTGCGCCGCCGCTCCCCCAGCACCGGGAACAGGGAGTACACCCGCTCCAGGTCCTCCTGGATCCCGGCCTCGTCCTTGCGGATGTACGCGCCGAGGCGCAGGTTCTCCTCGACCGTCATCCGCGCGAACAGCCGCCTGCCCTCGGGGCTGTGGGCCACCCCGCGGGCCAGGATCTCGTGCGCCGGCAGCTGGTGGATGGGCTCGCCCTCCAGCAGGATCTCCCCGGACACCGGCTTGAGCAGCCCGGAGATCGTGCGGAGCGTGGTGGTCTTGCCCGCCCCGTTGCTGCCGATGAGGCTCACGATCTGGCCCCGCTCGACCGTGAAGCTGACCCCGCGCACGGCCTGGATGGCGCCGTAGGCGACGGTCAGGTCCCGGACCTCGAGGAACGCCGTCACGATGATCCTCCCAGCTGCTTCTCACCCGGCGCGCCGTGGTCGGCGGCCTCCTCGGCCTCCTGGGCTTCGTGGATCTGCGCCTCGACCTGCTCGGGCGGGGCGCCGAGGTAGGCCTCGACGACCCGTGGGTCGCCGCGCACCTCGTCGGGCGTGCCCTCCACGAGCAGCTCGCCCTGCACCAGCACGAGCACCCGGTCGCACAGGGTGAAGATGAACTTGGTGTCGTGCTCGATCACCACCACGGAGATCCCGGTCTCGCGGATCTTCAGGATCAGCTGCCGGGTGTTCTCGGTCTCCGCGGCGTTCATCCCGGCCGTGGGCTCGTCCAGGAGCAGCACCGACGGTTCGGTGGCCAGCGCTCGGGCGATCTCGAGCCGCCGCTGGTCGCCGTAGGGCAGGTTGCGGGCCAGCTCGTCGGTGACCCGCCGCAGCCCCACGAACTCCAGCAGCTCGGCCGCCCGCTCGCGCGCCTCCCGCTCGCTGCGCCGGAACCCCGGCCCGTGCAGCAGGGACGACAGCGGGCTCTGCTTCATCCGCACGTGCCGGCCGACGAGGACGTTCTCCTCGGCCGTCATGCTCGGGAACAGCCGGATGTTCTGGAACGTCCGGGCGACGCCGGTCTCGGTGACCAGCGCAGGATCGCCCGGCAGCGGCTCGCCGCGGAACGAGACCGTGCCCGACGTGGGCGTGTAGAGCCCGGTCAGGCAGTTGAACAGGGTGGTCTTGCCGGCCCCGTTCGGACCGATCAGGCCGATGATCTCGCCCTCGTTCAGGCTGAACGAGACGTCGTTCAGCGCCCGCAGGCCGCCGAACTGCATCGTCACGCCGCTGGCCGCGAGCACCGTGCTCGTCGTCGTCGGGGCGCTCATGGGGCCACCGCCTCACGGGTCGTGGGCTTGTCGCCGCCGGTGTCGATCGGTTCGGGCTCCTCGACGAGCTCGGCCCGTCGGTGCGCGTCGGGCACGAGGCCCTGCGGCCGGTACCGCATGATCAGCACCAGCGCGATGCCGAACAGGAGCAACCGGTAGTCGGCGAACTCGCGCAGCTTCTCCGGCAGGATGAACAGGATCGACGCCCCGAGCACGGCGCCCGGGATCGTGCCCATGCCGCCGAGCACGACGGCGGCGAGCAGGGTCACCGACTCCAGGAAGCGGAAGCTCTCGTAGGACACGGTGGCCGTCTTGTGGGCGAAGATGGCGCCCGCCAGCCCGGCGAGCATGGCGCCGATCAGGAACGCCAGGATCTTGACCGGACCGGTGCGGATGCCCATCGCGCGGGCGGCGTCCTCGTCCTCCCGGATCGCGATCCACGCCCGGCCGAGCCGCGAGTACTTCAGGTTCGCGAACACGGCCATGACGAACGCGACCAGCAGCACGATCAGGAAGTAGTAGAGGACACCGCGGGGCAGGGAGACCGGCCCGATCCGCAGGGCCTGGTCGAACCCGATCCCGAACGCCTCCACCGGCGGGATGCCCGGGATGGCGTTCGAGCCGCCGGTCAGACCGCCGATGTTGTTCTGCGCGCTGCGCACGAAGATCTCACCGAACGCCAGCGTGACGATCGCGAGGTAGTCGCCGCGCACGCGCAGCGTCGGCGAGCCGACGATCGCGCCGAAGATGCCCGCGATCACCGCCGCGATCACCATGACCAGCGGGAACGGCAGGTGGATGCCCACCGCCGACGCCGCCGCGCCGGACAGGTTCGCCGCCACGAAGGCGCCGATCCCGAGGAACGCGACGTACCCGAGGTCGAGCAGGCCGGCGAGGCCGACGACGATGTTCAGCCCGATCGCGGTGGCCGCGTAGACGCCGATGTTCGTCGCGACCGTCATCCAGTACTCGGTGCCGGCCGAGGTGAGCGGCAGGCACAGCGCCGCGACGAGCAGCAGGATCACGGCGTACCCGCGGTGCCGGTCGAACAGGGCGTTGACCCAACCGAGCAGCCCGGCGGCGTGCAGCGCGCCCAGGAAGCCGCCCAGGGCGGCGAGGAACGACAGGAAGACCGCACCGGCGTAGGTCGCGGTCGCGCCGAACCCGCCGCTGGTGAGCACCGCCGCCACGAGCAGCAGCAGGAGCACGATGACGACGAGCAGGATCAGCCACTCGACCCAACGGTTGAACTTCCAGCCGATCTCCGGCACGGGCTCCAGGTCGCCGACCCGCGAGGCGAGCGCGAGGACGATCCCACCGATCAACGCCACGATCGCGCCGAAGGCGACGGATCCCTCGGAGGCGGTGATCGCGCCGAGGCCGCCGCCCTCCACCGTGATCCACAGGCCGTTGATCACGGAGACGGCGATCGTGCCGTAGCCGAGCGCCCGGGCGATCCGGTGCCGGGCGGGGATCCTCTTCACCAGCGCCACGACGATCGCGGCGATCCCGAACAGCACCAGGTGCAGGCGGAACCCGCTGGAGGCCAGCGGGGCGGTGAAGTTCTGCAGGGTGGCCTGCGCCGGGTACGGCCCCTTGTTCAGGACGAACGTCGCCCACGGCAGGAACGAGCCGAGCAGGGTGAGCACGCCGCCCACCACCATGAGGGTGGTCGTGTGCGGCTTGAGCGCGGCGATGCCCTTCGGCCGGGGCGCCGCGTGCGCCGGTGGCTTCTTCTCGGTCGTGGCGGTCATGCGCGCACCCGCTCGGTCTCACCGAAGAAACCCTGCGGCCGGAACACGAGGACTGCGATCAGCACCACGAAGATCCAGACGTAGTCGTAGGCACCGCCACCCGGCAGGTACTGGCCGGCCAGCGACTTGATCAAACCGATGGCCAGACCGCCCACCACCGCACCGCGGATGTTGCCGATCCCGCCGAGGACCGCCGCGGTGAAGGCGAAGATGCCGTTCTGGAACCCCATGTCGATGTTGATGAAGTTGTAGAAGTTCCCGTAGAGCACGCCGGCGACGCCGGCGAGCGCGCCGCCGAGGGCGAACGTCAAGACGATCACCCGGTCCGGGTTGATGCCCATGAGCCGGGCGACGTCGCGGTCCTGCGCGGTGGCCCGCATGGCGCGGCCGAGCCGGGTCTGCTCGACGAACGTGTTCAGCGCGAACGCGAGCACCAGCGCGACGACGACGATGAGGATTCCCGAGTACTGGATGGGCACGCCGTCGCCGATCGGCAGCACGAGCGCGCCCGGGATGAAGATGCTCGGGAACGGGATGGCAGCGGTGGCCTCCGGGTAGAACACCCGGACCGCCTCCTGCAGCGCTACCGACACACCCAGCGCGGTGATCAGCGGTGCGAGCCGCGGCGCGTTGCGCAGCGGCCGGTAGGCGAAGCGCTCCATCAGGATGGCCACGACCATCGAGACCAGCGCCCCGATGACGATCATGATCGGCAGCAGGAACCACCACTGCGTCGTGACGGCCGTGGGGAGGACGAACGTCGCGGTCCCCACCGCTCCGTAGGCGCCGACCATGAAGACCTCGCCGTGGGCGAAGTTGATCAGCTGGATGATGCCGTAGACCATCGTGTAGCCCAGTGCGATCAGACCGATGAGCGAGCCGAGGATCAGCCCGTTCACGATCTGCGACATCAGGATGGACAAGCTGTGAGTCCCTCCACGCGCACCGGGGGCGGGGTGTTCCCCCGCCCCCGGCGTGACTCCATGACTGTCGTGTCGTGGCCTTCGGTCAGCCCTCGAAGGTACCCGTCTCGATCGGCGTGAACTCGCCGTTCTTGACCGTGTACACGGTCAAGAGCTTGTTCGTGGTGTCGCCGTACTCGTCGAACGAGATCGGGCCGCCCGCGCCGTCCAGCTTGATGTCCTGGACGGCCTTCACGATCGCCGGACGGGTGGTCTCCGGGTTGTAGTCGCCGCCGGCGAGCGCCGTCTTGAGCGCCTGGATGATGACGTTGGTGGAGTCGTAGGCGAAGGCGCCGTACGCGCTGTACGGCTCGGGGTAGTTCGCCGCCTTGTAGTCGGCGACGAACTTCGCCGCGCTCGGCAGCGACTCGGTGGGCGCGCCGACGTTGGTGGCGAGGTCACCCTCGCGGCCGCCCAGCTCGACGAACTTCGCGTCGACGATGCCGTCGCCGCCCATCAGCGGGATGTCCAGGCCCTGCCCGGCCAGCTGCCGCGACAGCGGGCCCGCGACCGGGTACTCGCCGCCGTAGTAGACGGCGTCCGGGTTGAGCGGGCGGATCTTGGTGATCACCGGGTTGAAGTCGGTGTCCTTCTCGCCGACCCGCTCCCGGGCGACGATGTTGGCGCCCAGCTTCTCGGCCTGCTTGGCGAACTCGTTCGCCAGACCCACGCCGTAGGTCTTGCCGTCGTCGATCACCGCGATGTTCTTCTTACCGGCCTTCTGGACCAGGTAGTTCGCGGCGAACGGGCCCTGCACCAGGTCGGTGGTGGAGACGCGGAAGTAGCTCTCGAACTGCCGCTTCGGGGCGCCGGTGGGGTCCTCGCCCCGGGTCAGGCTCGGGCCGGTGTTGGCCGGGGAGACCTGCACGATGCTCTTGCCGGCGAGGATCGGCTGCACCGTCTGGGCCGTCGAGGAGTTGAGGGTGCCGACCACGCCGACGACGTTGTCGTCCGAGGCGAGCTTCGTGGCCGCCTGCCCAGCGACCTGCGGGGTGGCCTGGTCGTCCTCGGCCTGGAACACGAGCTGGTACCCGGGCACGGCGCAGGACTCGTTCGCCTGCTTGACCGCCAGATCGGCGGAGTTCCGCATGCCGAGACCCAAGGCTGACAGGCCGCCCGACAGCGGGGCCACCATGCCGATCACCAACGTGCCTTTGCTGGTGTCGCAGGACGCTCCCCCGGCCCCGGTGCCCGGGGCCTCCTGCCTGTTCGTCCCGCACGCCGTCAGCGCAAGTGCGCCCGCGAGGATCGCAGCGGCGGCGACGGTACGCCTCCGAGTCATGTGCTGTTGTCCTTCCGTTACACCTCAGCGCCGTTGGCGCGGCCCGATCAGGCCGTTCCCCCCGCGGCGCTGCGGATGACCGCGTGCCGGGGGTGGACCCGATCACGCCCGATGGCTCTCGCCAGTCGAGAGCGTGGCGGACGTTAGGACACCCCACATCGAGTCGTCACCATCTGGGACCGCAGCTTTACCGGACCGCAACCCGGAGTTGCGCGGAGTGACCACCCGGGCGGCACACGTCACCACCGAACGGCGGACGACAGTGGCGTGATCGTTACGCCTTCGGCGTCGCGAGCCCTTCGATGATCGCCTCGGAGACCGCCTTCATCGTCGTGCGCCGGTCCATCGCGGTGCGCTGGATCCAGCGGAACGCCTCCGGCTCGGTCATGTTCTGCTTGGCCATCAGCAGGCCCTTGGCGCGGTCGATGAGCTTGCGGGTCTCCAGCCGCTCAGCGAGCGTGGCGACCTCGTCCTCGAGCGCGCGCTTCTCAGCGAACCGGGACACCGCCAGCTCGATCGCCGGCACCAGCTCGTGGCGGGCGAACGGCTTGACCAGGTACGCCATCGCGCCGGCGTCGCGAGCCTGCTCGATGAGGTCGCGCTGGCTGAACGCGGTGAGCATCACCACGGGCGCGATCCGCTCGTCGACGATCTGCTTCGCGGCCGTGATGCCGTCGACCTTCGGCATCTTCACGTCCATGATGACCAGGTCCGGCCGCAGCTTGCGGGCCTGTTCGACGGCCTGCTCGCCGTCGGCGGCCTCACCCGCGACGACGTAGCCCTCCTCGCTGAGCATCTCGGCCAGATCGAGCCGGATCAGAGCCTCGTCCTCGACCACGAGAACACGCAGGCCGGCGGCCGGTCGGGCGCCGTCCTCCAGGGTGTTCTCGCCGGAAACCTGCTGCTGGGTCACCGAATCCACTCCTCGCGCGCGTCCCTACTCCTGAAGGATTCAGAATAGTCGCGCGGGGAGACCACCGACTGTGATCTCGGACGGGCGCAGTATGCTGTGATCGCGATCGGCCCCCGTAGCCCAATTGGCAGAGGCGACGGATTCAAGTCCCGTGAAGTGTGCGTTCGAGTCGCACCGGGGGCACAGCTTCACCAGCGCCTGCGGCGCCACGCGATCAGGTGCCGCACGGCGCGTCCGCGCGCTCGATCGACGGCTCGGCGGCAGGATGTCCGCGTGAGGCTCTCGCTGCGGATCGTGACCGTCCTGCTGGCGGCCGCCGGCGTGCTCGCGGCCTGTGGCGGCCCGGACCCGGCGCCGACCGGCTCCGCCCCCAGCGCCTCCCCCGCCGCGGACCAGCCGCTGCCGACCGCGCCGCTGACCCCTGACCCGGCGACCGGCCACCTCATGCTCTGGCCGTTCGCGGACGTGGCCGCGGCGCAGGCGTGGCAGCAGGCGCACCGCGACGGCGGCAGCCAGCCGTGGCACCTGGACGCGGAGGCCACCGCGCTCGGGTTCGCCCAGGGCTACCTCGGCTTCGCCGAGATCGACCAGGTCACGAGCACGGAGGGCGGCGACGCCGAGGCGTGGATCGGCGTCGGCTACACCTCACCGGACAGCGGGCGGCAGGTGACCGTCGCCGTGCTGCACCTGGTGCGCGTCGGCACCGGCGAGGACGCCCCGTGGGAGGTCGTCGGCAGCCGGGACGAGTACCTGACCGTCGAGACCCCGGCGTACGGGGCGGCCGCGACCTGGCCGATGACGGTCGGCGGCATGATCACGGGCGTCGACGAGAGCCTGCACGTGCGGGTGCTGAGCCCCGCGGGACCGGTCGGCGAGTTCTGCTGCGCGCCCGCGGGCGGGGAGAAGTCGCCGTGGCAGGTCACGGTGCCCCGCCAGGCCGAGCGCGGGGGCGATCTCACCGTCGTGGTGTGGACCGGCGGGCACGTCGCCGACGTGGAGCGCTTCGCGATCACCGGGGTGCGCGGCTGAGCGTCAGGAGGAGCCGCCCGCCCTGGCCCTAGGCTGGAGGCCGTGCGGGACCGGGACGCTGCAGGCCGAGCACGCAACGCCCGCCCCCGGGACGCCGCCGGACGGCCGCTGCCCCGGGGCGCGCAGGGGGTCGCGCGCGTGCCCGACGACCTCGTGCTGCCCCCGGACGCCACCGTCGACGAGGCCCAGCGCCTGATCGACGAGGGCCTGCCGTTCCCCGCCCACGACGTGCTGGAGGCCGCTTGGAAGGCCGCGCCCGAGCCGGAGCGGCCGCTGTGGCGCGCGCTGGCGCAGCTCGCCGTCGGCCTCACCCACATCCAGCGCGGCAACACCCGCGGCGCCGCCGCCCTGCTCGCCCGGGCCGGGGACGGGCTGGCGCGCTGGGTCGGTCCGCCCGTCGCGGGCGTCGACGCCGCGGGGCTCGCGCACTGGGCGGACGAGCTGGCCGCGCGGATCGAGCGGGAGGGCCTGGCGGGCCTCCCCGACCGGCTGCGGCCGCGGCTGCGCGGGGGATGATCGCGTCGAGGTCTCGTGTCATCGCCGTTCGCACCGTTCGAAGCGGTCGATCGACAGAACCCGCGATCTCGGCATGATCGCCCTGCCGGCTGCCGGCAACTCGCTCGACCGGCGCAGCCGAGATCGCCAGGATGGCCGCATGCCCGGTCTGCCGCCTGTGCTCTCCGACGGCGTGGTGACCCTGCGCGCCCACCGCGCCGACGACGTGCCCGACCTCGTGCGCACGGCGCAGGACCCGCTGTTCCGGCGCTACACGCGAGTGCCCGTGCCCTACACCGAACGGCACGCCGAGGACTACCTCGACCACGTGCGCACGGCGATGCTCGTGGGCCGGGGCGTGCACTGGGCGGTCGAGGCGCGGATCGGCGGACGGGCCCGGTTCTGCGGGTCCATCGACGTGCGGCTGAACCCGCCGCCGGAGGTCGGGTACGGGCTGTCGCCCTGGGCGCGCGGGCGCGGGCTGATGTCGCGGGCGCTGCGACTGGCCGCTCGGTGGGCGTTCGACGAGCTGGAGCTGCCGATCCTGCACTGGTCCACGCACGCCGGGAACCTGGCGTCGTGGCGGGTGGCGCACGCGTGCGGGTTCTCGTTCCACGGAGTCCGGCCGCTGTCGCTGGTGCACCGCGGCGAGCTCGTCGACGGCTGGTTCGGCTCGCTGCGCCCCGAGACGCCCATGGCGCCGCAGACGCCGTGGTGGGAGATCCCCGTCATCGAGGGCGAGCGGGTGCGGCTGCGACCGCTCGCCGAGTCCGACGTGCCGCGGATCGCCGAGGCGTGCGCCGATCCGGTCACCCAGTTCTGGCTCGTGGCCCTGCCGGACCCGTACACCGAGGAGGACGCGCGGAAGTTCGTCGGCAACACCCACCTCAACGCGGCGCTCGGCACGGCCGTGTCGTGGGCGATCGCCGACCGGGAGGACGACCGGCTGCTGGCGAACGTCAGCGTCTTCGGGCTCGACGACGTCTTCCAGCCCGAGGGCGGCGAGATCGGCTACTGGGCCCACCCGGACGCACGCGGCCGCGGCGTGGTCCGCGAGGGCGCCGCGCTGGCGGTGGCGCACGCTTTCCGACCGCGTGGCGAAGGCGGCCTGGGCCGTGAACGGCTCCAGCTCGGCGCGTCGGTCGACAACGCCGGCAGCCGCGCGATCGCCGAGCGGCTCGGGTTCCGGTTCCTCGGCGTCCACCGCCGCGACGGCTACGTCGGCCGCGGGGAGGCGCGCCGGTTCGACGACGGGGCCTGGTACGAGCTGCTGCGCACGCCGTGACCCGCGTGAACCGACGTCGCCGTGCCGTGCTCGACAGGGCAGTCCGATCACGGTAGCGTCCCCGACGGGGTGCTCTCAGCGCAGCGCCGCCGCCGCCGCGGCGATCTCCGCGGGGTCACCGGGGCGCGGCCGCCACGCGCAGCACCAGGCCGTCGCCCGGGTAGCGCGGCACGACGTGCACGTGGAAGTGGAACACCGTCTGCCAGGCCGCGGGCCGGCAGGCGTTGACCAGGTTCACCCCGGCCGCACCGAGGCCGTCCCGGGCCCGTGCAGCCAGCCGCTGCGCCGCCACCGCACACGCGGCGAGATCGTCCGGGTCGATCGAGTACAGGTCCTCGGCGTGCGTCTTCGGCACCACGAGCGCGTGCCCGCGGGTGCCCGGGTTGATGTCCATGAACGCGAGCGTGCGCTCGTCCTCGTCGACGATCGTCGCTGGAGCCCGTCCGCCGACGATGCGGCAGAACACGCAGTCCGACTCCGTGCCCGATCCCGTGCTTGGTTCCGTGCCCGAATCCATGCCAGCAGCTTGTCAGCCGCCCGGCGGCCGCTCAGCGGGGCAGGCGCCGCCACAGGGCCCGCGGCGCGTGCTTCGCCACCGCGAAGATCAGCCGCAGCACCCCCGGCACCCACACCTCGTCGCGGCCCTTCCGCAGCGCCGCGACGGTGGCGTCGGCGACCTGGCTGGGCGTGGAGGAGAACGGCGCAGGCGTCATCCCCGCGGTCATCCGGCCGATCACGAAGCCGGGCCGGACCAGCAGCAACCGCACGCCGGACCCGTGCAGGGCGTCGGCCAGCCCACTGGCGAACCCGTCCAGGCCGGCCTTCGCCGAGCCGTAGACGTAGTTGGCGCGGCGCACCCGCGCCCCGGCCACCGACGAGTACACCACCAGGTCCCCACCGCCCTGGGCGCGCATGATCCGGGCGAGGTGGGTGAGCACGGCGACGTGCGCCACGTAGTCGGTGTGCACGATCGCGACGGCGTGGTCGGCGTCGCGTTCCGCACGCGCCTGGTCGCCCAGGATCCCGAAGGCCACGATCACCGTGTCGAGCCGGCCGAACCGGCCCACGAGACCGTCCAGGAACGGCCGCTGCGCGGCGAGGTCGTCGGCGTCGAACTCAGCGCGGTGCACGTCGGCCGCGCCGGCCGCCCGCACCGCCGCCTCCTCCGCGTCGAGGTCGTGGGAGCGGCGCGCGGCCAGCACCACCGTCGCGCCCTTCGCCAGCCGGGTCGCGACCGCGACCCCGATCTCGCTCCGCCCGCCCAGCACCACCACGGTCCGCGTCACCGGCCCAGCCTCTCAGCCCGCCGCCACTGGTCGGGTGGGTACCCGGCCGGGTGCGCTGACCTGCGAGACTGGGCAGATGCACGCCGCCGTCCTCGGCTCCCCCGTCGGCCACTCGCTCTCGCCCGTGCTGCACACCGCCGCCTACCGGGCGCTCGGCCTCGACGACTGGGTCTACACCGCCCACGAGTGCACCGAGGACCAGCTGGCCGCGTTCGTCGACGGGCTCGACGAGACGTGGGCGGGCCTGTCGCTCACGATGCCGCTCAAGCGGGTGGCCCTCGAGGTCGCCACCGACGCCTCACCGCTCGCCGCCGCCGTCGGGGCGGCCAACACGCTGGTGTTCGACGGGCGTCGCTACGCCGACAACACCGACGTGCACGGCATCGTCGGCGCGCTCGGCGCGGTGTCCGGCCGCGCCGTGGTGCTCGGCGCAGGCGGTACGGCGCAGGCGGCGCTCGCCGCGCTGCAGCAGCTCGGCATCGAGCAGGTCGACGTCCTGGTCCGCGACCTCTCCCGAACCACCGAGCTGCGCGCCACCGCCGAACGGCTCGGCGTCGCGCCCGAGATCCACGCGGCGCTCGCCGACCCGGCGCGGTTCGTGGACGGCGCCGACGTCGTGATCTCCACCCTGCCCGCCGGGGCCGCCGACCACATCGGCTGCCGCGGCGCCGGCACCGTCCTGGACGTCGTCTACGCACCGTGGCCGACGAAGTTCGCCCAGCAGGCGACCGGCGCGCGGGTGGTCAGCGGACTGGAGATGCTGCTGCACCAGGCCGTGGAGCAGGTGCGGCTGATGACCGGCAAACCGGGCCCGGTGGAGGCCATGCGCGCGGCGCTGGATGCCGCTGTGGCCGCGCGGCGCTGAGGTGAACTCGGCACACACCGACCGGCCCTCGCCGAACGGTTCGGGCGGGCAGAGTGCTCTCCGTCGATCGGGTGCTCTCAGTCGATCAGGTGCGCCGCGCGCAGGGCTGCGCGAACCTCCTCGTAGTGCAGCTCGTCCAGCGGGACGAGCGGCAGCCGGATGCCCGGCTCGATCAGCCCCAGCTCGGCGAGCGCCCACTTCACCGGGATCGGGTTCGGCTCGACGAACAGCGCACGGTGCAGGCTCGCGAGATCGGAGTCGATCGCGGCGGCCTCCTCGGCGTTGCCGCTGGTCGCCGCCTTGCACATGCGGGCCATGGCCTCGGGCGCCACGTTCGCGGTGACGGAGATGTCACCGTGGAACCCGGCGAGCATGCTGGCGCGGGCGGTGGCGTCGTCGCCGGAGTAGAGGGCGAAGTCGGGCAGGTTCAGCGCCACGAGGTCGCGCACCCGGTCGAGATCACCCTTGGCCTCCTTGATGCCGATGATGTTGGGGATCTCGGCCAGCCGCTCGACCGTGGTCGGCAGCATGTCGCATGCGGTGCGGCCGGGCACGTTGTAGAGGATCTGCGGGATGTCGACGGCCTCCGCGACGGCCTTGAAGTGTCGGAAGAGGCCCTCCTGCGGGGGCTTGTTGTAGTACGGGGTGACGAGCAGCGCCGCGTCGGCGCCTGCGTCGGCGGCCGCCTCGGTGAGGTGGATCGCCTCGGTGGTGGAGTTGGCGCCGGTGCCCGCGATGACGGGGACCCGCCCGGCCACCACGTCGATGGTGCGGCGGATGACCTCGGTGTGCTCCTCCACGGACAGCGTGGCCGACTCACCGGTGGTGCCGACCGAGACGATGGCCGAGGTCCCGGCGAGGACCTGCCGCTCGACGAGGCGCTCCAGCGCGTCGAAGTCGATGCTCCCGTCGACGTGCATCGGGGTGACGAGCGCGACCAGGCTGCCGGTCACGATGCCCTCGATCATGGTGTCTCCCACGGTGTCTCGCGTGCGCCTTGCTGCGACGATAACCCGCCCGCGGTACCGCCGACCGGGCGGTGCACCGACACGGCGTAGCGCCCTCCGCTGTACGGTGCACGGTCCCACGTCGCGTAGCGCTCGGTGAGCTGCAGCCCGGCGTCGGCGCACCATCCGTCGTAGTCGTCGAGGCTCGGCCAGCCGGGCCGCAGGGCGAACCCGGCGACGAGCCGGCCGCCCGGCGCGAGGTGGCGGGCGCAGCGGGAGACGGCGGCGGCCCGGTCCGCCGCGGCCACGTAGGGGACGACGTTGCCGGCCAGCACGACCACGTCGAACCGCTCCGGCCGGTCCAGCTCAGCCAGCGAGGCGTGCACCCAGGTCAGCTCGGGCGCCCGCTCGCGGGCCACCGCGATCATGTCCGGGTCGGAGTCGACGCCGAGCACGGCGACGCCGCGGCGGGCCAGCTCGATCGCGACCCGGCCGGTGCCGCAGCCGCCGTCGAGCACCGAGGCCGGGCCGTACGAACAGACGAAGTCGGCCTCGCCGTGCGGGTTCTCACCGCGCTCGGCCATGGCCCGCCAGCGGTCGTCGTAGCGCTCGGGATCGAAGGCGCCGCGCCACGCCGTCCAGTCTTCGGGGAGGGTCACCGCGACACGGTGCCACGCCGCAGCCGTGCCCCGGCGTCCCTCCCCACCCACCGGCTGGTCGACGGCCGCCTCGTGCCCGCCGCGCACGACCGCGGCGATCTCCCGCTTGAGCACGTTGAACTCGGGCGCCGCGACGTCCCGTGCGGACAGGTCGACCGGGACGATCCGCTCGACGTGCCCCGGCACCGCGTGGGCCGCGCCGCCCGACATCACCACCACCCGGTCGGCCAGGAACACGGCCTGCTCGATGCTGTGGGTCACGAAGACGACGGTGGTCCCGGTCTCTCGGTGGATGCGGGCCGACTCGGCCTGCATGGTGGTGCGGGTGAGCGCGTCGAGGGCGCCGAACGGCTCGTCCATGAGCAGGACCGCCGGGTCGTTCGCCAGCACCCGCGCGATGGCGACGCGCTGCTGCATGCCGCCGGACAGCTGCTTCGGGTACTTGCCGGCGAACCGTTCCAGTCCCACGGCGGCGACCCAGCGCTCGGCGATCCGGCGGGCCTCCGCCCGCACGCACCCGCCCGGCGGGGCCCGCAGGCGACGTGCTCCCGGACGCTGCGCCAGGGGAAGNGCCCGTCGTCCTGGAACACCACTCCGCGCTGCGGACTCGGTTCAGCCACGACCTGCCCGTCGACGTGACCGTGCCCTCGGTCGGGTGCTCGAACCCGGCGATGATGCGCAGCAGCGTCGACTTCCCGCAGCCGCTCGCCCCGACGAGGGCGACGAACTCGCCCGACGGGATGGACAGGTCGACACCGGCCAGCGCGCCGACGGCGCCGTTCGCGGTGGTGCAGGTCTTGCCCAGCCCGGAGATCTCGATGTCCCCGGCGGGCCGACTCGCGCGCGTGACCGGACGGTCCGATGGGGACGGCTACGGGTGATCTGCGCGTGACACCGGCCCGTCGGCGAGCCAGCGCGCGGCCAGCTCGGTGACCTCAGCCGCGGCTCGCTCGCTCAGGTGGATGTGGTCGACGAAGAGCTCCAGGCCGTTGCCGCGGGCCACCTCGTCCCAACTGCGGCCGAGCAGGTAGTGCTCGGCCCCGGCCCGCAACGCCAGGGCGAAGGAGAACGCGAACGCCGGCCGCTCCCCCGTCAGCTGCGCGGCCAGCCGCTCGTGCACGGGGAGGTGGTCGGCGCCCGACCGCGCGGCGATCTCCGCGATCACGGCGTTGTACGCGGCGAGGCGGTGGTTGACGTCGGAGTCGAGGTCCTCCCCGAGCGGCGGCAGCGACATCAGCGCGATCCGTGCGCCGGTCGCCGACGAGATCCGCTCGACGACGGCTGCGAGGTTGTCCCGGTACTGGTCGAGGGGTACTTCGTCGCGGACGTCGTTGGTGCCGATCAGCAGGAGCACGGCGTCCGGCAGGCAGGCCACCACGTCGGTGTCGACCCGGGTGAGCAGCCCGGCGGAGCGGTCGCCGTTGACGCCCGCGTTCACGATCGTGTGACCGGGGAACCGGGGCCGCAGCGCGTCCACCCAGCTCGCGCCGAGGGTGCCGCGGGTGAGGCTGGCCCCGGCGGCGACGATCACGGGCCGTGTGGGGGCGGCTCCCTCAGCGCAGACCTGAGTGGGCGGATCGACGGGAGCGCGCAGGAAGGTGAGGTAGCCGACGCCGGCGCCGGTCCCGAGCACGGCGACGAGCAGCAGGCTGAGGGCGAGGGCGATCCGCCTGCCGGCGAGGAGCCGGGACATCGTCAGTACCCCAGCGCGATCGAATGACCGATCGCGGCGCGGTCGGCGAGCGCGACGAGGATCGCGCGCGCGAGATCGGCCCGGGCGATCGTGAAGCCGCCGCGCACGTTCCGGTCGATCGCGGTGCGGTAGGGACGGGAGCGGCCGTCGGTGAGCCTGGGCGGGCGCATGATCGTCCAGTCCAGGCCGCTGTCCTGCACGATCCGGTCGGTCCGGGCGAAGTCGGCGAACGAGCCGCGCAGGTAGCGCCGCAGCAGCGGCTTGACCACGGCCCGGGTGACCGGCCCGTCCCCCTCGTCGACGACGTGCCCGCTCGCGGTGACGACGACCAGCCGCCGGGTGCCCGCGGCGTGCATCGCTGCGACGATCGCGCGGGCCCCGGAGCTGCACACGGTGGTCTCCTCGCGGGAGCGGGGGCCGAGGGCGGACACGACGGCGTCTGCTCCCTTGACGGCCGGGGTGATCGCGTCCGGGTCCATGACGTCGGCGGTGACGACGTCGAGCGCCGGATGCTGCTCGATCAGCCCGGCCGCGTTGCGGACGACCGCCGTGACCTGGTGACCGGCGTCGAGCGCCTGCCGCACGACCTGCCGCCCGGTGCCGCCGGTCGCGCCGAAGACGGTGATGCGCATGTGGCCTCCCGATCGGGGCTAGTGAACACTAACCCCACGATGGGCTAGTGTTCACTAACCTGTCAAGCGCGGAAGGAGACCGGCTGGTGAGCACGCGGGAGCGGATCCTCGACGCGGCCGAGCGGATCCTGCGCACCCGGGGTGTGGTGCAGGCCACGACCAAGGAGATCGCGCAGCAGACGGGGGTCTCGGAGCCGACGCTGTACAAGTACTTCGCGGACAAGGAGCGGCTGCTCCTCGCGGTCCTGCAGGAACGCCTCCCCTCCCCGGCCCGCGTCGCCGCCCGCCCCGGGGAGGGTGACGTCGTGGCGAACCTCGTCGAGCTCACCCACGCGATGCTGGACTTCTACCAGCGCTCGTTCCCCATGCTCGGCGCCCTGCTCGCGGACCCGCAGCGCATGGCAGCGCACCGGGAGGCGATGCGCGGGCTCGGCGCCGGCCCGGAGAAGGCGCTGGAGCCGTTCGCCGCGTACCTGCGGGCCGAGCAGGAGCGCGGCCGCATCGCCGCCGACGCCGATCCGGACGCGTGCGCGGCGCTGCTGGTGGGCGCGTGCTTCCAGCAGGCGTTCCTGCGGCTGTACGCGCAGGGGCCCGCGGCGACGGCGGCCCCGCGCTCGCAGGCCGAGGCACTGGTGCGTGCGCTGGCCGGGGCATTCGTGAGGTGACAGGAGCGCTGTGGACGCGATCCACCTCGGCCCGGCCGCGTAGCCCGGACTGCCCTACCGCGCCCGGTCGAGCACCACCGGAGGACGACCACGACGCGCGAGCCGCGATCCGGCGACGAAGGAGCCGAGCGCACACAACACCGCGGCTCCCGGCAACGGTCAACCTGCTGCTCCGCTCCCCCGGGCACGGAACACCGCCGCCCGTTCCCGGGTTGGAACAGCCGTGCAGATCGAGATCTGGTCCGACGTCGTGTGTCCCTGGTGCGCCATCGGGCGCGCCCGCTTCAACAAGGCCCTGGCCGCCTTCGAGCACCGGGACGAGGTGCAGGTGCGCTGGCGCAGCTTCGAGCTCGATCCGCAGGCCCCGCGCGAACCCGACGGCGTCGACCTGGTCGACCACCTCGCCACCAAGTACGGGATCCCCCGCGAGCAGGCGCTCGCCATGAACCAGCGGGTCACCGAATCGGCCGCGGCGGAGGGCCTGGAGTTCCGCCTGGACCGGGCGCAGCGCGGCGCCACGTTCGACGCCCACCGCGTGCTGCACCTAGCCGCCGACCGCGGCGTGCAGGACGCGGTGAAGGACCGGTTCTTCCGGGCCTACTTCACCGAGGGCGCCCGCATCTCCGATCCGGACGTCCTCGCCGAGCTGGCCGCCGAGGCCGGGCTGGACGCCGCTGAGGTGCGCGAGGTCCTCGCCGGCGACCGGTACGCGGCCCAGGTGCGCGCCGACCAGGCGCAGGCCCGCGCCTACGGCATCACGGGCGTGCCGTTCTTCGTGCTCGACCGCCGCTACGGGATCAGCGGCGCACAGCCCGTCGAGCTCCTCGCCTCGGCGCTGCAGCAGGCGTGGGCCGAGCACCGGCCGGTGCTGCAGCCCACCCCGGCGGCCGGGGACGCCTGCGCCGACGGCAGCTGCGCGGTCTGAGCTCCGCGGGTGGACGCTCAGGAGCTCCGGCCGACCCGCTCGGCCAGCCACCGCGGGTCGCCGTCGCCGTGCAGCGCGACGACGGCGGCCAGCTGCCACACCATCGACGGCAGGAAGTCAGGGCCGAGGCCTTCGCGGTAGCGGATGATCTGCGCCGCGGAGTCCTCGTCGACCAGCGGACCGGACGTGTAGCGGGCGCGCAGGGCGCAGCGCTTGCCCAGCTCCTGCTCGATCCACGTCAGCACCGCCTCCACCAGGTCACCGCCGACCTCGTCCCGCGCGGCGGACAGCCACCGGACCAGGATCAGGGTCACCATCAGCTCGGTGGCCCGCTGCTCGTCGGTGAAGCCGCCGGAGAACGCCGACAGGTAGCGCCGACCCGGCTCCGGGGACCGCTCGGAGAGCGTGTGCGTCACCGCGTCCAGGATCAGCTCGGAGATGCGCTCGGCGATCGCGTCCTCGGCCGGACCCGGCGCCTTGACCCTGCTCTTCGTCACCACGTGCACACCGCTCCCTGTGCGGCCGACCCGACCAGCCGCGCGTACTTCCCGAGCACCCCGGTCCGCAGCTCGGGTTGCCGCGGCTGCCAGGCCTCCCGACGGCGGGCGAGCTCGTCCTCGTCGACCAGCAGATCCAGGGTGCGTGCCTGCATGTCGAGCACGATCCTGTCACCGTCGCGCACGAACGCGATCGGGCCACCGTCCACCGCCTCCGGCGCGACGTGGCCCACGCACAGGCCGGTGGTGGCGCCGGAGAACCGGCCGTCGGTGAGCAGCAGGACGTCCTTGCCCAGGCCGGCCCCCTTGATCGCCGCGGTGACGGCGAGCATCTCCCGCATGCCCGGGCCGCCCTTGGGGCCCTCGTAGCGGATGACGACGACGTCGCCGGGCTGCAGGTCCCCGACCGCGTCCATTGCGTCCTGCTCGCCGTCGAACACCCGTGCGGTGCCCTCGAACCGGGCGGAGTCGAACCCGGCGCTCTTCACCACCGCGCCGTCGGGGGCGAGCGAACCGCGCAGGATCGTGATCCCGCCCGTCGGGTGGATCGGGTCGTCCAGCGCCCGGATGATCTGCCCGTCCAGGTCGGGCGGATCGATCGCGGCCAGGTTCTCAGCGACGGTGGCGCCGGTGCAGGTCAGCGCGTCGCCGTGCAGCAGCCCGGCGTCGAGCAGCGCCTTCATCACCACGGGTACGCCGCCGACCTTGTCCACCGTCGACATGACGTGCGCCCCGAACGGCTTCACGTCGGCCAGGTGCGGCACCCGGTCGCCGATCCGGTTGAAGTCGTCCAGCTCCAGCGGCACGCCCGCCTCCCACGCGATCGCGAGCAGGTGCAGCACCGCGTTCGTCGAGCCGCCGAACGCCATGACCACCGCTATCGCGTTCTCGAACGCCTCCCGGGTGAGGATCTGCCGGGCCGTGATGCCCTGTTCGATCAGCTGGACCACGGCCTCGCCGGAGGCGCGGGCGAAACCGTCGCGGCGCCGGTCCACCGCGGGCGGGCTGGCCGAGCCGGGCAGCGCCATGCCGAGCGCCTCGGCCGCGCTCGCCATCGTGTTGGCCGTGTACATCCCGCCGCAGGCGCCCTCGCCGGGGCAGATGGCCCGCTCGATCGCCGCGACCTCGTCCTCACCGATCAGCCCGCGCTTGCACGCCCCGACGGCCTCGAACGCGTCGGCGATCGTGACCTCCCGGTCGCCGACGTGGCCGGGCATGATCGAGCCCGCGTAGAGGAACACCGCGGCCAGGTCCAGCCGGGCGGCGGCCATCAGCATGCCGGGCAGGCTCTTGTCGCACCCGGCGAGCAGCACGGTGCCGTCGAGCCGCTCGGCCTGCACGACGGTCTCCACCGAGTCCGCGATGATCTCCCGGCTGACCAGGGACCAGTGCATCCCGACGTGCCCCATCGAGATGCCGTCGGAGACGGAGATCGTGCCGAACTCCATGGGGAACCCACCGGCCGCGTGCACCCCCTCCTTCGCCGCGAGGCCGAGCCGCTGCAGCGACAGGTTGCACGGGGTGATCTCGTTCCAGCTCGACGCGATCCCGATCTGCGGCTTCGCGAAGTCCTCGTCGCGCATCCCGACGGCGCGCAGCATGCCGCGGGCACCCGCCCGCTCCAGCCCGTCGGTGACGTCCCTGCTGCGTGGTTTCCGGTCAGGTCGGTGCTCGGTCATGACGCTCCCGTGGTGGCGGTCCGCTCAGCGTGGCGCAGCGACCGGCTGAGCGCGAGCACCACGATGCCGGACAGCACCATGAAGAACGCGACGGCGAGCATCCCGGTCTGGAACGCGCCGGTCAGGTCCCGCAGCCAGCCGGTGAGGTAGGGCCCGGCGAACCCGGACAGGTTGCCGAACGAGTTGATCAGCGCGATGCCGGCGGCAGCGCCGACTCCGGTGAGGAACCGGGGCGGGATCTGCCAGATCACCGGGATCGCCGCGAACACCCCGCACGCGGTGACGGTGACCGCGGCCATCACCAGGAACGGCGAGTTCAGCAGCAGCGCCACCGCGATCGCGGCCGCCCCGACGAACGCCGGCAGCGCGACGTGCCAGTGCCGTTCCCCCGTCGCGTCCGAGTGCCGCGACCACAGCACCATCACCACCGACGCGACCGCGTACGGGATGGCGGTGACCAGTCCCTCCTGGACCAGCGACAGGTCGGTGCCGAACTGCTCGGCGAACCCGGCGATCACCTGCGGCAGGAAGAACCCGAGGACGTACAGGCCGAACACGATGCCGAAGTAGACGACCGCCAAGGCCAGCACCCGCCCGTCGGTGAGCGCGGCGCGCAGCCCGGTGGTGTGCGGCACCTGCGCCTCGTCCTCGGCGGCGATGCGGGCCTCCAGCGCCGCGGCCTCGGCCGGGTCCAGCCACCGCGCCTTCGACGGCCGGTCGGGCAGCAGGAACAGCAGGGCGACGCCGAGCAGCACCGTCGGGATGCCCTCGACGAAGAACATGAACCGCCACCCCGCTTCGAAGCCGAGGGCACCGTCGCCGTACTGGATGAGCAGCGTCGAGATCGGTGCCCCGATCACCGACGACAGCGGCACGGCCAGGAAGAACAGCGCCACGACCTTCGCCCGCACCACCCGCGGGAACCAGTAGGTCAGGTACAGGATGATGCCGGGGAAGAACCCGGCCTCGGCGAAGCCGAGCACGAACCGCACGATGTAGAACCCGAGCGGGCCGGTCACGAACGCCGTCGCCGACGCCACCAGCCCCCAGGTGATCATGATCCGGGCGATCCAGAGCCGCGCCCCGACCTTGTGCAGGATGACGTTGCTCGGCACCTCGAAGAAGAAGTAGCCGATGAAGAACAACCCCGCCCCGAGCCCGTACGCGGTCGCGGACAGGCCCAGGTCGGGGTTCATCGTCGTCGCCGCGAACCCGACGTTGACGCGGTCGACGTAGTTCAGCAGATAGCACAGGCCGAGCAGCGGCAGGAGCCGCCACATGGCCCGGCGGACGGTCCGGTCCCCCCGCATCGGTGCAGCGTCCATCCGGCGACCCTACGGCCGCGCCAAGATCGCGTCGAACCGGACCGCCGTGGGTCAGGTGCGGGCGTACCCGCGGTCGCGCCGGATGTTGGCGCGCCGCCCCTTCAGCGTGGTGCTGCCCCGCAGCCGGCGCAGCACCTCGTCGGCGGCGTGCTCGGGGATCTCCACCAGCGCGTGCCGCTCGTGGATCTGGATCGCGCCGATGTCGCGGCCGGACAGGTTCGACTCGTTCGCCAGCGCGCCGACGATGTCCTGCGGACGCACCCCGCTCGCCCGGCCGGCGCTGACGAACAGCCGGGTGATCCCGGCCTTCGGCGGCCGGTTGGCGGCGCCGCGGCCGCGGGAGTCGCGGTCGTGGCGGTCCCGACCACGGCCCGGCTTCGGCGGGGTGACGACCGGGATGTCCTCGGCGTCGTCCGGCGCGCCGGTGGCCTCCTGCAGCAGCGCCACGGCGGCCGTGGCCACGTCGAGCAGGTCGTGGTCGGCGGCCAGCTCGGACAGCATCTCGCGGATGCCCGCCAGCTCCGGGTCCTGGGACACATCGGTGCTGAGCTCGTCGGCACTGAGTCTGTCGGCAGTGAGCTCGTCGGCGCTGAGCTTGTCGGCGATGGCCTGCCGGGTGCGCACCAGCCGAGCGGCCCGCAGCTCCGCTGCGGTCGGCACCGGGGCGACCGTGATCGGCTGCCCGGTGAGCCGCTCGACGGCCCGCAGCGCGTGCATCTTCGACGGCGGCACGAGCGTGATCGCCACGCCCTCGCGGCCGGCCCGGCCGACCCGCCCGATGCGGTGCACGTACGCCTCCGCCGTCTGGGGGACGTCGTGGTTGACCACGTGCGTGAGCAGGTCGATGTCGAGCCCGCGGGCGGCGACGTCGGTGGCGACGAGCAGCTCGGTGCGGCCGGTGCGCAGCCGCTCCACCACGCGCGTGCGGTGCTCCTGGTCCATGCCGCCGTGCAGCGCCTCCGCGCGCAGCCCGCGCGCGGTCAGGGTCTCGGTGACCGCGTCGACGTCGGCCCGGGTGCGGCAGAACACGATCGCCGCCTTCGGCCGCTCCGCCTCCAGCACGCGGCCGAGCGCGGCCGTGGTGTGCGAGCGGGGCACCAGGTAGGCGGTCTGGCGCACCTTCGGCGTCTCGCCCTCGGCCGGCTCCGGCCGGCGGATGCGCACGGTGACCGGGTCGTGCAGGTACTTCTGCGCCAGCGCCTCGATCCGCCGCGGCATGGTGGCCGAGAACAGCACCGCCTGTCGGGTCGGCGGGGTCTGGTCGAGCAGGGTCTCGATGTCCTCGACGAAGCCCATGTCGAGCATCTCGTCGGCCTCGTCGAGCACGACGACGGCGAGCCCGTCCAGCCGCAGCGCGCCGCGGTGGGCCAGGTCGATGGCGCGACCGGGGGTGGCGACGACGACGTCGACGCCCTGCTGCAGCGCCTTCCACTGCGGCCCGACGGGCGCGCCGCCGTACACGGTCGCGACGCGGGCGCCGCGGCCGTCGTAGAGGCCGGCACCGTAGCGGGTGACGGCCTCGGCGACCTGCAGCGCCAGCTCCCGGGTCGGGGCCAGCACCATGCCGAACGGGGCGTCGCCGCGGGACTGCTCGGGGCGCTCCTCGGCGAGCCGGGTGAGCATCGGCAGCGCGAACGCGGCGGTCTTCCCGGTGCCGGTGGCGGCCTGCCCGAGCAGGTCCCGCCCCGCGACCAGCGGCGCGATCGACTCGGCCTGGATCGGGCTCGGCCGGTCGTAGCCGAGCTCGGCCACGGCGGCGACCAGCTCGGCGGGGAGGGGGAGATCGGCGAACGTCGGGGGGTGTCCGGCCGTCGTCTCCGGGTTCTCAGTGGTCTCGGGGGTCCCCGTGGTCGGGGCGGGGGACGTGCTCGGTCGTTCGGTTTCGAGCGAAGGCTCGGAGAGGATCACCAATGGTTCTTTCAGTCGCAGCGAACGGGCACGCCGTGCAGGCGCCCCGCGGATCATCGAGCCCGCGGGCCCTCTGCACGACTGCTGCCCGGCCTTTGCGGTCTCCTGAGTGGTGTCAACGCACCACCGCCCGTCCATCATCCCAGACGGCGCGGGAACCCGGCGCACCGGCCCGTCACATCGCGTCACCGCCCCACCGGCCGCCGCAACCGCGGCCCGCCGCCTGACATGCTGGGGGCATGCGGCTGGTCATGTGGGACGTCGACGGCACCCTGCTGCACGATCGCGGGCGCTGCTACTCCGCGTACGTGTCGGCGTTCACCGCGTTCACCGGCCACGAGTTCCGCGCGCAGGTGAACGCGGGCGGCCGCACCGACCGGTGGATCACCGCGCAGGTGTTCGCACAGCACGGCATCGAGGTGCGGGACGGGTTCGACGAGTTCTTCGCCCGCTACGCCGCCGCGGTCGCCGCGCTGCCGCCCGGCCCCGGCCCGGCGCAGGCGCTGCCCGGCGTGGCGGAGGTGCTGGCCGAGCTGCACGCCCGTCCGCACGTGGTGCAGACCCTCGTCACCGGCAACATCGCGCCGGTGGCGGCGGAGAAGGTGCGCAACGTCGGGCTGGTGCACTACCTCGACACCAGCATCGGCGGTTACGGGGAGCACCACGAGGAGCGCGCCGAGCTGGTCCGCACCGCCCGGGCCCGCGCGGAGGCGGTGCACGGCCCGGTCGCCGACTCCGACGTGCTCGTCGTCGGCGACACCGAGCACGACGTGCGGGCCGCGCTGGACTGCGGGGTCGTGGCCGTCGGCGTGGCCACCGGGCGGACGAGCGCAGCGGAGCTGGCCGCCGCGGGGGCCCACCACGTACTGGCGGACCTGACCGACACCGCGACCGCGCTGGCCGTGCTCGCCGGGGTCCCCGCCCCCGCCCGGGCGGAGCGCTGACGCTCAGGCCGGGTAGGGCTGACCCGAGCGGTCGACCTTGATCGGGATCGGCACGACCCGGCTCGGCTCGGCGGCCGGGAAGGCGCGGCAGTCGATCGTGTCGCCGGGCTCGTTCACGATCACGGTCTGCCCGGCCTGCCCGCACTCGGCGACGATCGTCCGCCCCCACGGCCTCGGTGAGCGCTGCCCCGATGATGCGGGTGATGTCGGCGGCCCGGAGCACGCGGGTGTGCGCGACCGACACCTCCCCGAGGCCGTCGACCTGGGTGAGCGGGTAGGTGATCGGCTGGTTCTGCAGCTTCGCCGAGCAGGTGAGAGTGCCGTTGCGGTCGAAGTGGACATCGGGATGGGGCACTGCACGTCGGTGGGCTCGACGCCCAGCTCGGTGCGGGTGCGGCGATGATCTGCGCGGCCACGTCTGCCGGGTCGAGCGTGGGCCGCTCCTGGACGACGGTGAACGGCGGTGCCGGTGTCGTCGGTCCGGGTCACCGTGCAGGTGATCTGCCGGCCGACCACGGTGGCGGTGCAGGTGAACGTGCCGCCCTGCTCCTGCACGACGTCGTCGGGGCAGCGCGGGTCGGTGGCGACCAGCTCGTCGGTGCGCTCGGTGGCCGCGACGATCTCGGCCTGCGGCAGCGCCGGATCGACGTAGCGGGGCAGCAGCCACGCCCCGACGCCCGCCCCGGCGAGCAGGAGCGCACCCGCCACGACCAACGCGACGAGGCGGCCCCGCCGAGGTGCAGGCCCGGGTTGCGCCGCCGGCGGGACCGGTCCCGTGGGCCGAACCCCGGCAGGGAACGCGGCGGCGCCGGCGCCTGCGGCACACGGATCACCTCGGTGGCGTCCGTGCGCACCGACGACCGCAGGAGCTCCGTCCCCCGTCCTCCCCCGCCGGCTTCCTCAGCACGTCCGTCGCCCCGCGGTCCGCGCCCGGGGCCGTCGCGGGAACGTCGGGGCGGTGCTGGACCACCGTCGGATCGGCGGCCGACGGGCTGTGCACCCTCGGCCGACGGCTCGGGCTCGGCGGGCTGGGCGGGACGGTCGCCGGTCATGGAGTCCTCCGGGACCTGAGCGGAGGAACCGACCCGGACGGGTGGCCGCCTGGACGGATCTGGATCTCTCGTCGGGGATGCTGCCACCCGTCCGACGGGACCCCTCCCGCCGAACGGCGCAGTGGCGGTTCGGTGCAGGTTCGCTGCTCGTTCAGCGCTTGTTCAGTGCCTGCCCAGTGCCTGCCCAGTGCCGGGTCAGGACCAGCTGCTCAGTCCTTGGCGAGCCCGGCCCGGCGCAGCGCGTCGGCCATCGCGCTGTTCACCAGACCACCGCCGGAGCCGCCGCGGCGCTGGTCCTGCCCGCGACGGGCGCGCTGGTCCCGCCCGCCCTGCTGATCGCGGCCGCGCCGGCCGCCGTCGCCGTCGCGCCGGTTCCGCGGGCCCTTCGCGGTGCCCGGCTGGTCGTCGAGCCGCAGCGTGAGCGAGATGCGCTTGCGAGCCTCGTCGACCTCCAGGACCTTCACCCGGACGATGTCGCCGGACTTCACGACCTCGCGCGGATCGGACACGTACGAGTCCGACATCGCCGAGACGTGCACGAGCCCGTCCTGGTGGACGCCGATGTCGACGAACGCACCGAACGCCGCCACGTTCGTGACCTGGCCCTCCAGCAGCATGCCCGGGCGCAGGTCGGAGATCGTGTGCACGCCCTCGGCGAAGCTCGCGGTGCGGAACGCCGGGCGCGGGTCGCGGCCGGGCTTCTCCAGCTCGGCGAGGATGTCGGTGACGGTGGGCAGCCCGAAGCGGTCGTCGACGAAGTCCTGCGGCTTGAGCGACTTCAGCTTGCGGGTGTTGCCGATCAGGTCGTGGATGTCGGTCTTGGCCGCCTCCAGGATCCGGCGGACCACCGGGTAGGCCTCCGGGTGCACGCCGGACACGTCGAGCGGGTCGTCGCCACCTCGGATGCGCAGGAAGCCCGCGCACTGCTCGAACGCCTTCGGGCCCAGCCGCGGCACGTCGTTCAGCGCCATGCGGGTGCGGAACGGGCCGTTGGCGTCGCGGTGGGCGACGATCGCGGCGGCGAGGCTCTCCGAGATGCCGGAGACGCGGCGCAGCAGCGGTACCGACGCCGTGTTGAGGTCCACACCGACGGCGTTCACGCAGTCCTCCACGACCGCGTCGAGCGACTTCGACAGCGCCGCCTCCGGCAGGTCGTGCTGGTACTGCCCCACCCCGATCGACTTCGGGTCGATCTTGACCAGCTCGGCGAGCGGGTCCTGCAGCCGACGCGCGATCGACACCGCGCCGCGCAGCGACACGTCCAGGTCCGGCAGCTCCGCCGACGCGTACGCGGACGCGGAGTACACCGATGCGCCCGCCTCGCTGACCACCACCGGGATCAGCTTCAGCGCGGGGTTGCGGGCGGCCAGTTCGCGGGCCAGCTTGTCGGTCTCCCGCGACGCGGTGCCGTTGCCGATCGCGATCAGCTCGACGTCGTGCTCGATGCACAGCTTGGTCAACGTGGCCAGCGCCTGCTCCCACTGGCGGCGCGGCTCGTGCGGGTAGACGGTGTCGGTGGCGACCACCTTGCCGGTGGCGTCGACGACGGCGACCTTCACGCCGGTGCGCAGACCCGGGTCGAGGCCCATCGTGGGCCGGCTGCCGGCCGGGGCGGCGAGCAGGAGGTCGCGCAGGTTCGCCGCGAACACCGCGATCGCGCCCTCCTCGGCGACCGTGCGCAGCCGCACCCGGATGTCGACCGACAGGCGGGTGAGGATGCGGGTGCGCCACGCCCAGCGCACGACGTCGCGCAGCCACTTGTCGGCCGGGCGACCCTGGTCGCTGATGCCGAAGGTCTTCGCGATCGTGGCCTCGTAGTCGGTGAACTCCCCCGGCTCCACCGGCTCGGTGGTCGGCTCCAGGGTGACGTCGAGCACCTCCTCCTTCTCCCCGCGGAACGCGGCGAGGATGCGGTGGCTCGGCAGCTTGGTGAACGGCTCGCTGAAGTCGAAGTAGTCGGCGAACTTCGCGCCCTCGACCTCCTTGCCCTCGCGGACCTTCGTGACCAGCCGGCCCCGCGTCCACATGCGCTCGCGCAGCCCGCCGATCAGGTCGGCGTCCTCGGCGAAGCGCTCCACGAGGATCGCCCGCGCCCCCTCCAGCGCGGCGGCCGCGTCGGGCACCTGGCCCTCACCGGTGCCGGTGACGTACGCGGCGGCCGTCTCCTGCGGGTCCAGCGTCGGGTCGGCGAGCAGCGCGTCGGCCAGCGGCTCCAGGCCCTGCTCGCGCGCGATCATCGCCTTGGTGCGCCGCTTCGGCTTGAACGGCAGGTAGATGTCCTCGAGCCGAGCCTTCGACTCCGCGGCGAGGATCCGCTCCTCCAACTCAGGGTCGAGCTTGCCCTGGCGGCGGATCTCCTCCAGGATCGCGGTGCGCCGCTCCTCGAGCTCCCGCAGGTAGCCCAGCCGCTCCTCCAGGGTGCGCAGCTGCGCGTCGTCGAGGGAGCCGGTGGCCTCCTTGCGGTACCGGGCGATGAACGGCACCGTTGCCCCGCCGTCCAGCAGCTCGACGGCGGCCGCGACCTGGTGGTCGCGCACGCCGAGCTCATCGGCGATGCGTTCGATGACCCCGTTGCGGCCGGGCTTGACGCGGGAGGCGGGAGGCGTCGTCGTGCTCGTCACCCCCCTATCGTGGCGGGTGGGACCGACACAACCGGTGACCACCCGCCGCGCGGTGGACCGGACGGGCTCGCTAACATCCCGGGCCCGCCGTGCGCCGGGTCACGACCCGATCATGCGTTCCAGCAGCGCGACGGCCGCCTGCTGCTTGCTCCCGATGGGCCCGCCCGCGCCGAAGACCTCGACCTCGATCAGCCGTTCCCCGTCGACCGCGATCGCGGCGCTGCGCTGCTGGCCGCCGTAGGCCTGGCCGCGTTCACCCACCGGGATCGGGGTGACGGTGGCGCCCTGGGTGGCGGCGTCGCTCTCGAACGACCTGATTTGCTCGTCAGCGGCGACGGCAACCGCGATCGTGATCTGCACGTCGATCCCGCCGGTGCGGTCGTCGGCCAGGTACGAGCAGCTGGAGAGCACGCCGAGCGACACCCCGGCGGCCAGCGACACCTTCGAGGTGACGATCCCCGACACCTCCTCGGCGGGCGGGCAGTCGGCCGCGCCGATGCCTCCCGCGACGTCATCCGCAGCGCCGAGGAATCGGCTAAAGCCCCAGACCGCGAACCCGATTCCAGCCAGCACAACCGCGGCGACGACGATCGCCGCGATCAGGCAGCCGCGCCCCGACTTCTGCTGCGGCGGACCGGGCGGCGGGCCGTACT
>Ga0065720_1019136_pt1 | contig 35797 bp, 41 predicted proteins | sample Thericmetagenome_FD_59107 | JGI IMG/M metagenome (GOLD analysis project Ga0065720, IMG submission 59107) | Thermophilic microbial communities from the Joint Bioenergy Institute, California, USA of rice/straw/compost enrichment - eDNA_2 v2... | ecosystem: Engineered > Solid waste > Grass >... | reverse complement strand
TCTTTAGCATGATTTCTTGTTTCCAATTATCCCATGATCCTTTTATAGCAACCCAAATTGCAGGATATTGATAAGTAATCTTCTTACTCTTGACCTGTTTCTGAGAATGTGGTGATTGAATGAAGATAAAGTAATCTTGATCTTCATCTTCCTCTTCATTAGTGTTTAATGGTCTGACTTCAATGATATTATTTTTTCCACCAACACCATCATCTGTTAGGGGTTCACCAAGATCACATTTCCACTCTCCATCAACTATATACTTATATTGATAAATTCCAGGAGCTAGGCCGATTTCTAGTTTGAAATATCTTGTTAAGTTACTGATGTTTTCAAAAAAGATTACTTTTCGTGGGGTTCCTTGACCATCTTCTTTTTAACTTGCCATTGACTAAAGCTTCCACAAACATAAACTTCATTGCCTCCATATTTCCTAAAGTAAGTTAAAATGAATTGTAATGAATTCTTACCAAAAGAAAGGTACAGGAATCGCTGCACAAGAACCTGACTCATGTCCATTTCGGCCACACAGGTCACAATGCTTCTTAAAGGAGATAAGTGTGGGTGTCCTTTTCATTGGAGAGAACTCAGTTCTTTATGAGTGATCTTATGAACTAATAAATATAATATTCTGGAATAGTAAGTCTTAATTTTAATTTAAACAGAAAAAGGATCAGGTCAAAATCTTAACATATTCCAGATAAGTACTATCCAGATATAAACGAATCACAGTATCAACACTAATCACCTAGAAAAGCCCAAAGCCAGATAAAAAAATTGCTAAGATATCAGAACTGGAACATCAAATCACCCACATTCAAGTAATATAAAATTTATTTCAAAACTAAGTATGACAGGATCACTCGCTCGACGATATGAGCGAGCAAACTTGCGAGAATAAGAAATAAAATTACATATAATTTTTTATTAATTTACAATTATCGGCTAAATGAACACATCCATGATACATTATTCCCGCCTGGAGCCCAAGGGCACATTCTATCACCCCAACGGAACCGGTATGATAAATTGAATATGAGACATTAATTTTTTCCAGGCAGAGACACGTATATCTTACATAACTCAGGAGGAATGGTAAAAGCCGAGAAGTTAGTGGCTAGACCAAGCTCTGCTTATGACAGTAACTTAAGAAATAATGTTATCTTACTTCAGGACCACCATCAAGGCCAGCATCTGCACCCAGAGGGAGAGCTAGAATAGAGGGAAAAGCTGTTCACTATTATTCAGATGGATCTGGAAGAGATAAATACATTGTGTAAATAATGTAGGTCTGAATCTGAGTGTATAGATATAATGCTGGAGGATTTACCCGAGAAGAGAGTCCTCATCCTTCTACTTTTATCCAATCGCTAAGAGTCTATCCTCGAATGAGAACGGGCTCTTATAGCAACAAAGATTACTTTACATGGGCTCAGAATTGGAAGAGAGAAAAAGAACAAATGGTTGAGAAAAGTAGGGGCACTATTGTGAAAGAAATGCTCAAGAGGCTTACCGCTCCAAAAGTAGTTACTTTCAAGAGCGTTGAATTAAGAAAACTGAACCCTCCAAACGAGTACACGTACATGGGTCATAAACTTGATAGAAGTTTCTAGTTTACTCTTAAATGCGTAACCTTTGTTTTTTGTCAGTAACTCAATCTCAGTGTGTTATCAATATATTTTACATAAAGCTAATAAAAATTATAATTTGGAAAGTGGCCCAGTTGACTAACCTAAATTCTTTTGGGAGCATGCAAGGACATTCAAGATATAATTCTTCTGACTCTCTTGAAAAATCACATACTCGGAATGCCTCGAGTCACTTAACGCCTAAAGTACAGCGATCGCTTCACCTGCCATCTATATCAAATCACACAAAGAGTTCCTCTGTTCTCGGCTCACATGTAAATCTGTTTAAGATTTCAACATATGAGCCAATATATCATAATCGATATATAGTAGAGAAGGAGAGTGCACGGAAGAAGACTATAGATGCCTTCACCAATGAAGACTGCAGAGTTAACCCAGAAGTGGTGAGGAAATTGCAAACTAAGAATATTCTGCTCAAAAGATACGCGGAGCTTGAAGAAATAGAGTTAGATCAAAAAAGAAGGGAAAGGGGCAATGAGGTGAAGAAAAAAATTCAGAGACAAAAAGGCAGCATGTTTATAGCAGATTTGTGGGATAGAGGGTATTATAAATCTGTATTGAAGCATAGTGGGATCGATAAGCTGATCGAAAATAGAAGAAGAGCCAAATGGCAATCTAACTTCGATAATTTCTCTTCAAAATACTCCAAAGAAATCGTTGATCTTACTAACTCTGGTTCAACCTACGAAGATGTTGAGGTTTTTAAGAAGTCAAAGCCAGATTTAATGCAAAGTGAAGCAATACTAGAGCATATTCCAAATTCTCATTCTACTAGATCAAGCTCTAATATCCCAGTTCTATCCACTCCTAATAAACCAATCAAAAGGTCACCTAATTCCATTTCAGTGGAAAAGTTGCCCCTACCGAGGCATGTAACTGATACCATAAAGGAAAGATCGGAAAGAGAAAAGGATGATTCTTATTTAGGAGAGGCTGCTACTCCAGTCAAGAAAGAGCATTACATACCAAAGAAGATAAATGTAGACAATAGTTATAATGATTCTTTCGATATCTCTCCTGATATATCTGAAATTTCTTCCAAAATTCGAGAAGGTTCAAGGACCACAAAGAGGAATAGAGCCGAAGCCTTTAGGACGAAATATCATGATTTTTTTACTCAGGTTGATCAGATTACTGAAGACTGTAAAGATGCCACAAAGGATAAAGATGAAATTTTGAGAAATATAAAAACTTTGGGTAAAGTCATAGTTCCACTCAACGCAAAGAGAAAACAAGAAGAGCAGATACAGTTTGATCAATTAAGGAAAAACAATCTAATCAAAGAATTTTCAACTGTTCTCAAACAGAATGAAAAGAAAAGGAATGGATATAATGAAATCACACAAAGTCTCAAAGAACAAATTAGGAAACTAAAACAAGATGTTAGAGAAAAGGCCCTTGGAAAAGCAACTATACAAAACCCTTTCCCGTCTAAAAATAACTTCTTTTAATTCGAATTGGCATTGGCATTTGCTAATATATATGCGCTCTTTTGTAATATTATGTAAATAGTAATGAATAATGGCTAATCAAGTAAGAAGTTTTATAGAGAATAATCCAAACAAACTTTTTCCCTTAGAAAGCCTTAAGGTTATTCTGCTCTATGTAGTGTTGTTTTTGTTTGTGCTTCTTCATCAAAAGCAAACAAATTACACACTACATCCATCTCCTCATAGTTTTCCTGAAAGATAAATGACATGTCATCCGTTTCATCCCATTCTAAATGTCCAGTCTTTTTAGAATTATGAGTAACCTTCGCAGACTCTTTTGGCTCAGTTCTATCAGTCTTAACAGAAGCTATGTCCATTTGATTATTTGAGTTTTTATACTTGTTTTGTTTAGCTAAAGTTGTCTTTGAGAATGCCAAAAAGAAGTTAGAGTATCTTCCGCTATAAATTGGCTTACTACTTGGCCATATCTTCGGATCTGGCTTTCCGAAGTATGACTTGTAAAGTTCCAAAGTGTAGGAATAGCTTTCAGGTTCTCTGACTTCAATCTTGGCTTTATAGGGATAATATGGTAATTTCAATAATTTATTCATCTTCCTATAATTATTCACGAATTGTGCATGAAGATGCCAGACTTGCTCTACTACATGGCTTGGGCACAGAGTCTTCTCAGGGTTAATGGAAATCAAACATAGAAATTTCTTATATTCATATATCCAATGTGTTGCCTGTTGTTTTGTTAGCATATGCTCCCAGCAAATTAGTCTTCCAAAATTTGAAGGGAACTTGAATTTATCAAGGTCCTCAAGGAATTCAGGGTCTATCCCGTTCTTTGACTTGAGCTTGTGATTGATGGCAGGAATTTGAAACTCCTGGTAATAATTGAATACTGGTAAACTGGCGCTTATTCTCAGAGAGCTGGAAACATTTATGTAGTTGTAGGGGCTCAAGGATGGCAATTCGATCAATTTGCGTCTGGATTTCAAGAGATCGATAAAGTTTTGTTTATCTTGGGAAGACAGAAAGTAAAAGTTAAACTCATTTTTCAGAATAGTTAGATCATAGTCCTCCCATATTCCCATTGCAAGTGAGGCTTTTCTTTTATCCTTGCTTAGAGTTGTGTCCTCATACAGATTCTCCATAATTAATTTCTTAGCTGTCTCATAAGCAACCCTTCTTCTCTCATAGTGCTCTGTATTTCCACTCACTGTCAGCTTGATAGGTTTATATTTAAAGAGATATTCGGGCCCGAAAAGAATTTGCACAAATTCCTCGAACTTTTCCCCAAAAAGTGCATGGATCTTTAAAACTGTCTCTATCGCAAAGGGTGGGGATAGGTCAAATGGATTTTCTTTGACTCTGGCGTAAAAGGCTGACAAAATCATGTAATCAATATAATAGATCACCCAGATTAGAGCACTGTTTGTGGAGATATTGTACTTTGATGTGAGGATGCCAAGAATGTGCTTTGATATATCATTTTCCAAATCATAGTATCCTTGATTCTTCAGTTCAAGCTTGCGCGTATGATAGAAATCTAAGAATTCAGAGCTCTTGCCCACCTTGAGTTGATCTAAACAACACGAAGCGGCTTTATTATGAGTTTCACTACAGCAATTTCCCATTTATTTGGACCTTATTTACAATAAAATTAACACTGCATTATCGCGAACAGCACTGTTGATCCTCCTGATATTTTTATTAAATATAGTTAAGCTATCTCAGTATTCTCTATCTATACTTCTGGTCTACTACAACCTGTCAAGCAGTCTTTATTATGATAAGAATTAGACTCGAGCCTTTTTAGGGCCCTGGTTTTAATTAATTATTCATAATTGGCTCGAAGAATCTAAGAAAAGGAAGGATTTCTTAGGAAATTGTTTAGACAATGACTTAAAACAACTTCAACTGGTACAAAGTTTTTTGTTTCTCGTACAATGCCAAGATATATCAACAAAAACGCAATGTCAAAAGGCTAATTTAGCAATCTGGCGATTGAGTGTTTATCTTCCACCTCTACCGCCACGACCACCACCGCGGCCTCCACCGAAACCGCCTCTGCCGCCACCACGGCCACCGCCGAATCCACCACGACCACCGCCGCGGCCACCACCTCTTCCGCCTCCACGGGCTCCTCCACGACCTATACATTGAGTCACATTTAGTCCTTTCAAAGCTGAGAGAGATTATATAAAAATAATCTCTCTGCTTAAATAGCTTTCAAGGTCAAAAGTCAGAAAATTACCTCCTCTGCCGGCAACTCCTCTAGGTCCCTTAGGGGGCATCTTCTTCTTGTTTGTGAAAATTTCAATGCTAAGTAAATCTTGGGGATCCATGAAGATTTGGGTTCCCTTCTTGAAAGAGCTAGCAACGACTCCTTCCTTCAACTTAACGGAGAATAACTATTCTTAAAGAAACTTCCCAAGGAACTTACGAAGTTAGAGACAGGTCCAAGAACTTCATCAATCATACCGATTTCTTGCTTATTTTCATTGAAGACTCTTCTGGTCTTAGGAACGTCCTTTTGTGTGGCAATGCAGACCAAATCATTTTGGCAGGTATGGGAAACTTCTCCAACAGCTAACACATTTAGGAAAATCAAAACTGGACATCTTACGGATAACTCTTTCGGGAGGTCCAAGGTCTTGGCCTCTTCCTCCTTTGCCACCGAAGCCGCCTTTACCGCCTTTTCCTCCGAATCCTCCTTTGTTACCAGCTCCTCCTTTGTTAGGTGGTTGCTTCATTGTATATCTTTCAATAAATTTAATGAAATTTTTTCTATCAGAGATGTTATGCAAAGATATAAGGAATAAGATAAATTCTAGACAACACTATAAATACAAATAAGACCAAAAAAGTTTAATTATTATCATCTTCTTGACCCTCAATCTCGTCAAAAGTTATAATATCGTGAATATATCGAGAAAAGATATAGTAGTATTGAATCTCCCTTCTCATTCTCTCCGTCATGGTTTCAACCTTACCCGGCTTGTTCTCAGCAGTTCCGATCTTCAGTTGGAAAATATTTCCTGCGAAGCATATGCACTCAGGATAATCCTTAGATAATCTCCTTACAAAAGTTATGAATTCGTGCTGTGAGAGCTGAGAAAGCAATTTATGAAAACTGATCTCGCATTCTCTCCATGTATATCCAATCAAATTACGGATGCTTAGTTCCGTTCGTATAATATCAACCTTCTTAGACTGGGCTTTTTCCTCTTTTTTGCTCTTGGTTTTCTTTTTTGGGTCAGATCTCTTGTCTGAAGTGGCTCGCTTCTTTTTCTTTGTGATTTTTTCCTCTTCACAATAATTTGGCTTACTCACATTTCTCTTTCTTCTGGTAGAACCCTCTTCTATGATCTTTTCTTGAGGTTTCTCTGGTATTATCTCTTTCTTAGGCTGTTTAATTTCAATATCTGTTTGAGATTTTGCTCTTTTAGAATTGGGTTCATTTATTATTTCTTTTGCTTCTGAGACTATTTTCCTAGGCCTTCCTCTTGGCCTCTTGAATTCAGTGAGCTGATTCTCATTACTTTTGTTTTCCTCTAACTCGATCATACTTTTGACTTGGGAATTAAAATTGTCAGCAAATTTATCTATAGCGTCAAACAGAGGGTCTTCATCCGAATAAGTTGCTTTTAGAGTGTTGATATGATCTTCGAACGAAGATACTATGTCTTGTTTCTCTAACTTTTTCTCTCGCTTACTTTTGATTCTAGATAATATATTGGGGTTGCTAAAGAATCCTCTAGATTTGGCCTTTGAATTAGAACCTTCAAAATAAGTTTCAGCAATTTTCGACAATTGTTCAATTTTAGAAATGAGGAAACTTTTGAAATCTTGCTTTTTTCTCAGTTTATCAGCATCAATTACGATGGATTGAAGAATTTCTTCAACATTAAAATTCTTCTGACCATTAAGGTTGTCAACAATATCCTCATTATCCATTTTTTGAAAGGAACCTTGTCGCAGAGCTCCATGGTCGGAAGAATCAGTTGAAATACTTAATGGGGATGTATTAACGTTTGAGATCTTGTTAGAAGGATCGCTATCCTCAATATCGATCTGAGAAGTAGGTATTTCAGAAGGATTATGATGTAAGTTAGAAATTGTGTCCATTTTTATTTGTGAATTATTTGGGCGGGATTCAAATAAACATTTATTTCAGTTTTGCATTCTATAATTTCAAATAGAACATGGATCGAACAATATCTTTTCTCAAGTAAAAGCCTTTTAAGAACAATCAAATAAAATATCATACATATTCATTCAACTCGCTTTGTATTCTTTAAACTGACCCAAAGATGTTAGTTTATTGAAATAAGAAAAAAGCGCCAATTTATAGACAATAAATTCCTGCTTTCTGTTCAAAAAGTTCAAGATATGTTCACTTTGGATGAGTAGTTTTTTAAGCCCAAGTCATATTAATGTTCTAGTATTCAGAAGTGGGAAAGTGGCCATACCTTCCATATTCTGAATCATAAAACACTAATAAAAATTTGGATCGGTAGGGTGCTCAAGTCATACAGTATTGAAGAAATCTATACAATTATTTCCGAAAATATTTGATGTCAACTCAGATCCTGTTCAAAAAGTAAATAATAATTTATTATGATTTCGAATCACAAAGATAATAAAGGGTTAGAGGCTAAGCACGAACAAAAATATTACAAAAGCTATCCTAAACAACATTTCCAAAAGGTTTACCAAGAAAAATCCTCACAACTTAGACTATAAAACAGCAGCTTGTGAAGTTTCCTGATGCGGATAAGTTAGAACCAGAGGATGACTTATTTTGGAAATGTGCCAAATGTTCGGGTCAAGTAGACACCATACTAAATAATTGCGGATGTAAATTTTGCTTTAAGTGCATCGATGAGCAATTTAAGAATTGGAAAACGTCAGATAGCCCAGTGCTCTGTTGTAATAGATGCAGTAAAGTAATTGCTCTCCAGGATATCATTCAGTTGACAACTAAAGACTCCTTCAATGACATGATTTTAAAAAGTATCAGCAAATCTAAACAAATCCAGCTGGCAAAAAGTCATGAAACCAAGCAATAATTTGATCTATTGGTATGAATTTGTAATACATATATAGTAATCTAATAATATAAGAACTATTATTTGATCAGGATATCTTGATGTTATTCTGATATGTTAAATAAGGGAAAGAAAGAATTCCCATTAGAAATATTTTGTTGTCAACAAAATTTTTTCTTTTTTGTCTCCATCTCCCACTTCCTAGTCCACTGTGGCACCTCATTTTAGAAACCATCGCTAATTAGTATTCAAATCTTTGATCAGTTGGAAGAAAAATAGTTTTCTAATCTCAATCATTAGATCAGTTAGCTTTTTTTCAGGACTAGAGTATTATGGAGGGCCATTTTGTTTATGGCAGAGAAAGGAATGAGTATCTATGATAATACGATTCAACATTGGGTTAAACAAATGTTATTTTATTTGCAATAACTATTTTCTAATTTATCTGTCTCTAAGTAGAGATCTAGATGAATGACAAGTCTGATTTTCATGAGAATGACTTAGTAGTCCAAGAAGTTGAAAACACTGAAGGATTAGACAACTCACAGACGTTTATTTCAATGCCACGATCTAAAAGTCAAATTCATCAAGCATATAACCCCCAAAATTTTCAAGTTAATATGTCTGAATCCAGGACAGGCATCCTCAAACATCAGAGCTCAACTGCCTCATTTCATAAGAGCATTACCAATACTCACAATAAAAGTGTCTCCAGGATATCTGCTTTAACAATTGGAAATATCTCTTTTAATGAAGGGGACAGCAGGATTAACTTATTAGCAGACAACAAAGAAAATCTGGATGTCTCTAGGAGTTTTGACCAAAGAGCTGATACTGACGATTTTATGTTAACTAATACCTCTCCACTGAAAAAGCCTCTTACAGAAGAGTGTACATTTCGGCCATCTTTTATGATAGATTCTCCTAAGATAGAACTCTGGAGAGTAAGAGCCCGTAAAAATTGGGCAAAGGCAAGAAGAATTCTTAAAACGCATCGATCGTACGGAATTTTGTTATGTAATAACATTGTAGACTAAATTTAGTATTGGATGATCGAGATCGCCACATATCCCAAGGACAGACTTTGACTCACACGGAGAAATCCACATCATGTAAATATCTCTTTTGCAAATCTCAAAGTAGGTTGGAGAAAAATAATGGAATTTTACATATATCCCTCTGCCCCTATTTATAGGGTTTGGAGAGTGCTATATACATGTCTCCTTGTTTATTTTATCTTCAGTTTTCCGTATAGGTAACAACAATGTAGATAATTCTCACATTTAGATTGTCATTTGGCAATGGACCGGATAGTTTTGGAATGAGCGCAGAATTTGATCTCTTCATCGATGTCTATTTCTTTATTGATATCATACTAAAACTATTTTTTGTTGCCTATGAGACTCAACCTGGAGAATTTGAAACAAGAAAATTACAACTGGCTAGACTCTATATGGAGTAACTTTAAGTTATCTTGATCTGAACCTAGGCGCACATTCTACACAGATGTTATTGCTGTGATTCCTTATCAGTTATTCAACAATCGGCTTGCCCTATTGAAACTTTTGAGAATTTTCAGATTGAAAAGTTTCCTAAATTTTTGGAGCCAGATTCCAGCAACAGTAAGTTCTATGATTAACAATATATTCATGAGCTAGATTATTTTGTTTTTTCTAAGTGGAATTCAAGCCAAAAAGGTTGCTAGCATGGTTGCTGGAATACTGCTTTTTCTCACAATATCCATCCTTATTTTTCACTTGAGTGCTTGTGTGTGGATAAGAATAGGTATCCCTACCTATCCTGATGAGCAAACTTGGTTCTCCAAAGTGAACTATCACTATATCGAGGAAGACTTTTTGTATGGAAACTTTGACCTCTATTTGGAAAGCATCTATTTTATTACAATGAGTGTCACTTCAGCTGGATATGGAGATATCACAGGTCTCACTGTCAGAGAAAGTTGCTTTACTATGTTTCTGGAAGTCCTTGGCTTGGCTTTCCATGGGTATTTGATTTCTAAGCTTAAGGACTTCAGTCTTTCCACTACAGGTGATGTGATGAAACAGCAAGAGGTACAATAATATCAACTTAGTAAAATGGATAGCTTGATGAAGTAAATATTTGGTTGGTCAGAATGGAAAGAGCAGTCCATCATGACTTTAGAATTGTGAATAGCCAACTTATGAATGATGTCTTTGTATTTCAGAGAAATATCATTCTAGAAGATGTGTACAGATATCTTCAAGGAAATAAATTGTTCAACAAACTTCCGAGTCAAATCCAATTCCAGGTATAAAATAAATTTGTTTTTATAAAACTTTAAGATGGCAAAATATTTACTGCCAAATCAGCTGTCGATGTTTTCTATTTTCTTTGCAAGAGTATCGACAATATGCGCTTATGAACTAGCAATGAATCTAAAAATGAAGATGTTTAAAGATAATTTCTCAAATTAATAATTTAGGTTCTTTGCAGAGGATGTAATTATCTCCAGGGGATCCCATCCTAAAGGAATGTATTTCTTAATAGAAGGAGAAGTTGGTGTTTCATGGATTCCAGAAGACGAATTCTTTCTGGACTTGACAGAAGGAGAAACATTTGGGGAGATTTGTCTCCTTTCTGATAAAAAATCCTCCTATAATTATGTGTAATAGACAAATGAGGTCAATTAATTTGCTTAGAGCCAAATCATTCATCAAATGTTACTTTCTGGAAAAATCTGTCTTTTTTGACCTTGAGCATGCTTTCAAAGAGGATGTTGAAATCCTCCAAGAATATGCTCAAGATAACATCAAATACTTTAAACATGTAAGCACAGATAACTTATAATTATTACCCCTAGCTAAGAGAAGAATATCCAATGAAAAAAGCAGAACTTGAGCTTCAAAGCTTTCAAAAGTTGGATACTTTTCAAGAAACCAAAATTACTGAAACTGCCCAATCGAAGCCCATACCCATTAATGACAGAGACCGTTCATTTAACAATAAAGTCGTTTCTAGCGCTGAGCAAGCAGCTCAGAATGATCAAATCCCTAAGAAAAAGCCAAAGGGTTCTAAAAAGATTCTACCAGTTAAATTTCTACTGGATGATAATGATAAGCCTCTTAACACTTCTACCCAGGCATCCGAGCTTGATAAAAGCAAAGCCGACATCTCAGTTTCTAATCTTAATGAAGCATCAAACGCCGAAGATCAGCCACAACCAGAGCAAAAATCTGTTAATAAGAGTGATTTCTTTAAGCGAATGAAGAGATCCGTCACAATGATCCTAAAGCAAAGCTTGATAAAAAAGAATGATGATGATTCAGACCCTCCTACAGACGATGACTCTGCAGACGATCAAGAAGATGAGGGATCTGATTTGAGTGTTGGGGAGGAAGATGGAAATAAGAGTGATATATATCCTATTGAGGCAATGGAACCTGACTTTAAGGATCCTGAAGAGGAAGCAGATCTTGTAGAGACTGCTATTTTCCTTGAGGTAAATCGACAAAAACATATTAAAACGAGTAGGAAAAAGTTAGATATTTGGAATCAAAATTGAACCAATATCAGCAGAAAATGAATTGGGCTCTAGAAGAGATTACAAGGGTGTCCAAACCTCGTATTCAAAGAATGAAAACAATGGCACCAATCTTGGATAGTCCTGAGATAAGAGGTAGGAAGACTAGTGATGAAGAATTTTTGAAAGAGTTACAGGAACTTGAGAACCATTTCTCGAATCGAGAAGCACAGTGAAAAATAAAACTCCTGATAAGGATTATCTTAAAGGTTCCTTATCATCTATATAGATTTTCGTACCATACCATTACTCAATACTTATTATTCGTTACAATGACCTTGTTTGATGTTAAACACGTCAAAAGGTTGCTCTCGTTTTGTGTATCTTTTTGAGATATTCACAGATGAGAATTAAATAACTTCTGTTTTATTTCGCAAATAAATTTATCATGGATAAGACGACTAAGTCACAGACTCTAGAACCCCTTGTACTAATTCTATGTAATAAACCTAACTGTAAAGGATACTAAAACCGTAACCCTTCCAGCAAGTGGGGAAATTGAGGAAACTCAAGAAGAAAACAGACCACAAAATGTTAAAGAGCATATAGCCCTTGTTGAAGTAAGTTCCATGAACAATCCATCATAGCGATCTAGAAATTAATTGAAGAAGTAAAGGCTGGTGTAACCGAATCCAGGAAAGATGCTGAACAGCTGAAGCAAGATCGATTAAATATGGCAGAATTTGTAGATAAAGCAGTTGAAGAAATAAGGGGGCTTTGTCTTCCAGCAGCAGCTATGCATCTTCAAGAGTTGGGAATAGCGATAAATCAACAGAAGGAAGAAAATGTGTTATTGCAACAACAAATTACAGAAATGAGAAAAGAGAACAGTCAAATACAGCAAATGATGATATTGTGTAATAAAAGGTTGGGTGCCTTAGAGGAAGCAGTGGGCAGCTACGGTCCTAAAACGAAAAAGTAATACTCATTGAAGATCTTTTTTCTTGATTTGTATCATTTTCACAGTGCTTTAGCTATATATTACATTCTTTATTACATGAGTATTAAACTCTGACCAATGAAAATAACAAAACAAATCAAAATAATTTGTTATGTAGGCTGCATAATACAATAATTTATGAGGAAAGCCATCTATCTGCAAGAATCTATTATTATAACTATTTTATCATCTATATGCTTACTTGATCCACTGTTGGTCTTTCTTCAGGGTTGACCTTCAAAATTCTTTGAATTAGATGGCGGGCACCTTCACTCACATGGGCAGGTATATCGAATCTTCCCTTCTTGATTTTAGTAAAGAGTTCCTTATCGTCATAGCCTATGAATTTAGAATAGAATATTCTTAGAGTTACCCCTAAAAGGGAAATGACCGCAAAGGAGTGCAAAGAGTAAGATTCCTAGAGCCCAGACATCAGTTGCGAATCCTTTATAATTTCTCTTTGAGACTATTTCAGGAGCCATATAAGAAGGAGTTCCACAAAAGATATTTAGGGTCTGATCTGGTTTCACACAAATAGAGAAACCAAAGTCAATCACTTTAACATTGTTATCATCATCAATCAAAATATTCTCCAGTTTAAGATCTCTGTGAGCAATATTCTTGGAATGGCAATAACTGATAGCCTGACAGATTTGGGTGTAGACTCTCTTGGCCTCAGGCTCATCTAATCTTCTTCCATTCTTGGATCTTAGATATGAGTGCAATGAGTTCTTTCCCACATATTCCATGATGATATGAATCTAAACTATCAGGATAGTAAATAGAATAAGATACTTGCTTTGGGGTCTCCACAGAACCATGCATTTTAATGACGTGGGGATGGTCCATGGATTCCAATAGAGAAATTTCTCTACGGACATTCTTCATCTTACGAGGATCCAGTAATTTATATTTTTCATATGTCTTAATAGCCACCTTCTTGCCATCAGTCTTATCAATAGCCAGCTTGACAACAGCATAAGATCCTTGTCCTAGAACCTTGTCTATCCTGTATTGGTTCAAGTTAGCTTGGGAAGATGATCCTGCACTTTCTAGCAGATTGGATCCCTGAATTAATTTCTGAAGAGACTCCACCTTTGCAATTTTTTTAGTGATAGATGGGGCAGTTGCTTTTCTGTCAGTCAAGATTTGAGGAGTGTCGCGAAGGTACTCCTTAATGTTCATAGTCTTCTTGGCGTTTAGCTGGGAAGTATCCAAAGCCTATTGAATGAATAAATAAAGTGCATTCAAAAATGAAAGGAAAGAAATAATTTAGAGCAGGTATTCATACCTGAAATTCGGTAAGGAAAGATAAAGTTACATTCTTAGTGGGAGGTCTTGTGATCAAGGAGTATCTGTCCCTTTCAGCAGCTGGAACAGGTCCAGCTATGCCATATTTCTTGTGAGTATTTTTCTCTACTATGGGCTTGATAACTGGAGATTTTGAAGATGGGGTATTCTTTAAGTGCTTCTTCAAAATGAGATCATAAGCTTCTGCTTTTTGCTTTCTGGGTTCAATGTGATAAGTCCTGTTTACATGCTCGTTATCTTCAGTTGCCTTAGAGAAACCAGAAATGTCTAGTCTGTTTGTATAGGTCACAGGGGTTCTGTTTCCAGTGGGGACAGGTGGCTTAGTCTTTGGAAGTCTGAAGCTGAAGGAAGTACCAGTAGTCTACAATTATTATAAAACAATAGAATTTATACCTTCATCTTTGAATAAATATTAGCAATGACCCTGCCACCATAATTGCCAGATCTATTTTCATTGGATAGTTTGAAGGAGCGATCTCCTTTATCGATATCTGTGAGATCTAGAACAATTCTCTCTGAAACTCTTGGATAGTTTCTGGATCTATTTTGAGCACTCTCATATTCAGCACTCTCATTGCCCATATAGTATGCCCTCTGATTAGCAGAGGGCATAGATGTGAGAGGCCTGATATCTGACACTCTTCTGTAAAATGAATCTTTCGATAAATAAGATATTTCTTTATATTACCTTCAAGCTGAATGTTATTGTGAGTAGTATTAGCAGTGATAGGACTTCTTGAACCATCATGATCATATTGTGTATAGTTTCCTCCAAAATTAGGAGGCAAGGTGATCATGGTTTTAGGATGGTTGTGATGGTAACCTCTTGCAGTATTTGGATTAGTATCAAAGCGATCATCATCATGATGAGCAATTTTAAATGAATTGTCAGAAGTATTTAGATCGTTTTCTTTTCCATAACCCCTTGAGGATAATAGGGGCTTATCTATTCCATGTTGACTTGTATTGTTCTTGTGAGGGACTGAAGAAGAAGCTGTATGAGGTCTCTGTTGAGTCAAAATGTAATGTTTTGATTCTAATTAATGAATAAATGGGGAGGGATGCTGTACGGGCTTCAGTTTTTATGGAATTTTTGATTGCATTCAAGCTTTTTCTTGTAATTTCACGTAAAGCTGGAGTTTTGAAAGGATTTGCTAATTGGGTCATTCCAACATGAAATAGAGGTTACCAGCATAGAATTTGTTGTAATCCATGGGAGAGATTTCTCAGGGAAGAAAATAGAAAAACAGAGAATTCTTTTTTATTAGTCTCTCAACGATTAAAGTTGTACTCTAATCAATTTGAATTTAACAGATCTTGTGTTATTAAAATTAATGAAAACTCACATATCCCCAAAAAATACGCAATATTACAAACATGATGTTGAAGGATAAGGAGCATTCATTGTATAATAAAGAGTTGGAGAATTTATACACTAAAATTCAGAATGAATCTAGAGAATAAATGTGTGCAAGTGATATCTATTGATATCTAATCGATATCTGTATTCCACTACCGTGGCATAGCAGTTCTTTGAAATAGTGACCTTATTCGTAATATAAGAGTTGTCTCTTATAAAAGTATAGTTCATTTTCTATCAGCTTCTTTTTTTCTGCAATCCAATTCCTAAGAAAATAAGTTTTCCTAATAACGATTAATATACCTTTTATATTCTTCAGTAATTTCTGGCACAATGCGCCCGTTGTCTTCTGAGGACCTGAGCAAATCATTTATGTCGACATTATTATTTTGTTTTATATTGAACACGCTTGATGTTCTGGAAATAGCGGCAGACCCTGACCCAGAAAAAGGCACCTTAAGTGTATGGAATGTCCTTGGTTTTATTCCAAAGTCAAAGGGTCCTAATTTTATATCTGAATTGGTAATGTCGCAGAGTTTATTTCTTTTAAGCAAGAAGTCAATCTCAGGCTCACAGAGAAGATATGTTTCTTCACATTCATGATCTTGGTAGATTCTTTTTTGTGCTTGATTTCGGTGGCTGTAGTCATAGACTCTTTCCTGCTGCATTCTAATCAAAAGATCTCAAATAAATATAATTTTGAGACGGGATAAATTCTTAAAAAAGTGGGAAACTTCTCAGGCGGTCTATCCTAAGGGTTTCGAAAAAAATCTTCGACCAAAGCTCCCTCCTTGATTTCCTCATCTTATGCTAGATATTGATGAAAAAGGATCTATTAATGCCTATTCCATTATTTTTCTATATAAAAATAAAAGATAAGATTCTCAAAGAACACAATTAGCAGGTCTTCATTGGTATCAGTGTTGGAAGCAAGATACAGGCTTTGTTAGATATATTCACAAGGGTTGAATTAACAATATTTTATTTTATTAGTATTTAAATAGTGCATCTGACATGGATAACTTACAATTACCTCACGCTAAATTATTGTATTTCGTGGCAGAGCTATGGAAAAGAGGAGACATCACTGACTCCGAGAAAACTCTCCTAAAAGGTATGAGAAAGCAAAGCGAGAATAATTGTTATTAGAAATGATCATCAGCGATGAAGAAAAAATTTTCGAATTATTAGAAAAATACGAGGAGCACTCAGATGAGGCTGCCTTGAAAGAAAGTGTGATTGCCTTAGTCAGACCAAAGCAAAGTAAGCAGTTGGAAGGTTCTTTACTGACTATTAGATGAGAATGATTTCATTGTGGTCGTTAATAGAAGACATCACGAACCACCTGAGCAGGATGAAGTAGGATTTTCTATTGCAATTACTAATAAGTGATAGGTTTCTTCACCTCTCGGAACTCAATTGTTGGATAAGAAAAAGAAGCATCATGGAGTTAATGAATTACAAGGCTTGGCAACTGCGTTGAAGCCAACTTCATAAATATGTGATTCATTAAAGTCCATGATAACCTTGGTTTCAAGAATATTATTTTAGGAGAACATCTCAATATCTGTATTAATATATGATCCCGTACTACTTTATAAGTGATATGAGAAAGAACCAAAAATGCCAAAAACAAAAAAGAAATCAGAAAAATGAATAACTATTCAAGACCATCTAGGATTAAAGATCCCGGTAAAAACTCAGAGTTCTTGATCTTATCAAGACGACTGTCCAAGTTAATATATTTATTACTTAAAGTATTTGTATCTCTTGTTAGTTTCTTGTCCTAATCAGTTAATATTTTCTTCCCTCAAGTTACCAAGTGATTCATACTAGCATGTAACGCTGTGCACTTCTCATAAATCTTCTTGAATTTTTGTTCTGGTTCTGTACCATTAGTATTCAAGATTATCTAGAAGTCATCCAGATAAAAATGAAGTTCTTACCCTCTTATGAATTGGTTTCCTTTTTTTCTCCTTTTGTTCAAGCTGCTTTGTAGACTTTCTTTGAGGACTTAGTGTTAAGAATTTTTCTTTCTTAGTCGTAGGGGGATGAATTGGTTGAGACAATTGCTTGATGAAAGTCAAGGAACCCTTGCTTGGAGACTCTACTAAAATCTTAGTAAGAGAAGATTCCTGATCAAGAGTCAAAGAAAGACGGCTTGCTCTTTCTAAGGATGTTTTTCTGATAAAATTGGAATATTCCTCAATAGGATTTAGCTTTTGTTTGATTCCTACTCTTTTCTTATATTTCGAGATATAAGAATTCAATTCGTTTATCCGACCATTTGATCTCTCTGTAGACTCATCTCTGGTCTGTAACATCTTGAGAAAAGGATCCTCAGGAATCAACTTCGGGATAGGACGAACTGTCTTCTCTTTGGGAATGAATTCTTCCAAAAATTCTTCATCATCTCTTCTACTGAGATTATCATCAACTAGAGATTGCATTGGGATAGGAGAAATCATGTTAGGAATAATTTTTAGAGGGGAGGGGGTTGCAGCATTAGTAGAAATTAACGGGGGTAACCTGTTATTTTCTTGATTCTTCTTCTTATTATTATTCGGTTTCCGTTTTCCCTTTTTAGTCTGGAGGTTGGGCTCATAAAAAATATCGGCATTGTTTTCAGCATCAATATGCTGATTTAAGAGAGTCTGAATTTCGCCATTTTGTCTCATCAAAGTCCCTCTATTTTCTGCTGCTTTTTTCTTTTCTTCTTCAACAGGGACTTTTTGAGCTGGGGCTTTTGTTCCATATAGCCTTTTGAATAACATATTCATAAAGGGCTTATGATCTCCTCCAAATTGCTTGGCTAGTGCGTTTTTCCCGATAAAGAAGCCAACAGTGGCACCTTCGCTCATAAATAAATATATTTATTTTAAATCATAAAAGACTAACTTTTTTCTCGTTTGAGACGCTATTTTCGTAAGTAATGTCTATTTCCAGATGCATTGACAAGAATAAACAGATACATATTACATTAAGGTCTCAACAGAGCGTTATGGACTGAATATTTCCAAGGAGCAAAGGATTGATGGTATATCTTCTCTCCACAGTGTTCAGCCAAAGTCTTGGGAGTTTGCAAAGCTGTCATAGCTCTAAAGAAGGCATAAACCATGTTATATTGACTCATATTTCTAGCATCGATTTTGAATTGGCAATGTGTAATTCCGGCAAGCATTAGCATAGTGGACATAATTGGATTACCCCATGCATTCATAGAAAATCTGGGATCAATGACCAGTTCAAGTCCATTATACTTAGTCTTTATAGGGGCGGTAAGACTCTGGAAATGGTCAAGATTGAGAGCAATCAAGTTCTTTTTGCATTGTCTAAAGGCGTCAATCAAGGCGGTTTCGAAATCATTTCCCTTTCCTTTTCCATATCCAATAACTCCATTGCAATTGCCCATGAAAACAAGATATCTGAAGTGATTGACTCTGTTCAATTTTGTGACCAAAGTTGTGGAATCTCTTTCCATGATGAGAGTCATGAAATCTTCGTTTTGATAAAGTTCTCCCAACTGATGGTTAAGATAATCATCGAATGAATGAGTGGAAGACTCCTTCTTCTTTGATCCTTCTCCTTCTTCCTATTATTTAAGATACCCAATTTTTATTTCCTTACGCCTTCATCAGTTCTAAGTTGCTTAGCTTGCTTTCTTTTTCTGAATTCTTCCAACATCATTATTTCTTCTTCCCTAATACATGAGAGCCATATACAATCTCTTACCTCAATTGTTGAGTCTTGTTACCCATACTCTGATCTTGGGCATAGTGACTAAGATCCAAAATATTAGCAAATTCTTTATTTTTCTCTCTATATCCCTTCAAGAAGGCGCGAAATTCTTCGTCATATTTTGCGGTTCTATTGATGGCCATGTTCAATCCCTTGGTAACTGTGCTTTCATGCAAATAGTTTTGAAGTTTTTTCATATCGGCAACTGACTGCTTAAGTCTGACTTTTTCAGAGATCTCATTTATGTTTTTCAGCAACTGCTTGTTTGAGGAAGAAAAAGGCTGGACACCTTTGATATAGAGATATCTCCAATTTATATTTTTGAAGGAAATCATTTTGCTCCCTAAATAAATCTTTAAATGCTTTTTGTGAGAAACAGAAAATAAATTAGAGTTAGTTCTGAGCCTGTCCTCTACTAAGCAATAGATCTCGACCATCAGGCTCAAATAAACCTTTCTATGAACATACATCGAGCATGTTACAATACATTAGTTAATACAAACATTTCCATTATTGAGACCATTGTGTTCTCCGACAATATGAATATCAACGTAGGGAACTATCAATTAAACAAAGGTTCAAATCATTTCATACCGACTGGTTCCTTAAAGTTAGGGTTCTTAATTGTGGCCTGCTTGGTCAAGATCTTCCATTTTTCTTCAATTTTATTTCTGTCACTCTTGGATTTCTTGGGGTCTTGGACAAGATAAAGAATTCTAAAATATCAATATTGCAATTTTTCACTCTTACTTAGCATCCTTGTTAGCAAGGGCTTTCTCAAACGCATTATAATCAATTTCTTTCAAAATTGTCTTCAAGGCATTAAGAGACTCTTGTAAAACTTTATGCCAGTGAGTATCAGCAATAGCACAAATGACTGGAACCAACATGGGGAAAGTCTGATTTTTGTATGTCTTGAGGATGGATAAGAAATAGTCATTCTCAAAGAAGCACATAGCTCTATCAGCAACCTAAATCATTAGAAATGATCATAAAAATAGCTCACCTGAAGGTGGGGTCCAGCAATGCATCTGATCAATCTCTTGAATAATTTGGGAATCAAGGGCTCAAGCTTTATCATGTCACAAACTTCAAGAACCTATTGTAAAATTAACTCTAATATTCTCTTTCTCATACTTCAAGTAATTCAGTCAAGAAGGCAGTTTCCTTAGCGCTGTTAGCAAAAGGCCAATATCTGAGTAAACCTTCAACAAGCTATCGATTATTTTCAAATTATAACTTTTTTTACTGGAATTGCAAGAGAGGGGTCCTTACTAAGGAAAAGCATGGAGCATCTAAGCAATTGTTCATGATAGAGTTGGCAGGTTTGGACTTTATGGAGAGGGATGATAACAGTCTTGAAGAAATAGACGTGTTCTTCTCTCAAGGGGACAGCAAATCCACTAATAATACTAGCAAGAATATCTAATAACTCAGCTGCACCATTGAACTTGTAATTTTCGTGGATGAGGGTATAGAAGCAATCAGTAATGGCTTTTCTGATCATCTTTCTTCTGGGGACGAGCTTAGCATAAAGTCTGTGAAGGATATTTTTAAGATATTCTCTTTCCCTGGGTTCTTCAGAGTCAAAGAGCTCCAAGAAGGCTTGAATGAATGTGTGAGTGATGTAAACCTTGAGAGATTTAACATCGGCGGCATCATTGACGATTAACTGGAGGAAGAATTCATAGATGGGCTTAAGAATTATTAATCAAATCGGAGGAACTCACCTGCAAGTGAGGCCATGAAGGGTCGAGTATAACTTCTTCTTCTTCCATACCCATTTCAGATGGAGCATTAGTTTTCTTTATAAGGGGGAGAGGTCTGAAGATATTCTTCTCAATCATATCCATAACATATTCTAAGTGGGGGATGACAAGATTGGTAACCATGTTCTGATCGTTCAAGAGCTCGGATAATTCAGCCAAGTAATTTAATCTTTCATTCTAGAAATAAGGCTGCGTGAGTCTTCTATTCTACCTTTTCTTTAATATCCTTGGAGTCATCGTTGAAATCATAGATCTGACTACAAAACTGAACCTTCTTGAGGAAATTATCCTTGAATTCTTTTGAATTTTGTTTTGGATCTATGCGAATTATAAACAAAACTTGTCAATTACTTTGGCCCTTAGCTGTAGAAGTAGTTGAGGTGGTGCCTGTGGTCTTTGATCCGTAGCCGGAGGCAGGTTTAGAAGTTGCGGTAGTGGTGGTTTTGCCTTGGGATCCAGGTTTCATCATTTTCTTTTGTAAATTTAAAAAATGAAAGAATTTATTCAATAACGATTTGGCTTTGAAAAAATGGCATGCCAGTAAAAAGATCATAAAACACATAATTATTGTGCATGTCTACTAATCAGCTATACAACAACTTAAGCATCTTGAATAGTCTCATGAATTTCCTTACTGTCCTCTTTTATCTCATCAAAATGGAAATTAGCTGTGTTAGAGCCTTTTTCCCCTTTATCAGGAGTTGTAAAAGGAATTGATCTAAGATCATCATCCTTAAAAACATATCCAGATCCCAGCAAACTAGCGGTCTTAGAGTCAAATTTTCCACTTGAAAGCAAAGGAGAAAGGAAATTGACATTAGGAGATTTTAAGCTCCTAACATTTTCATCCTTTGAGTATCCAAGCGATGACGAAAATCCAAGAGTTCCTGATTCATATCTTCTATGTTCAGCATTCTGAGGAATTATTTCTTGGTCTCTGGAAGAATCTGGGACCTTGTCAAGATTGTATTTCTTAAGAATATTAGCTATAACCTTGTCAACATCAACTTGAGAATTTGATGTGTTCATAGTAGTTGGAATATTTGCTTTGGGGTTGGGCTAATCAATTACCTTTAAATACTTTTTGTTGGTTACCTGTTGAGTTGTATTGTCTCTTTGTGGAGAAGCGAAGTCTTCCTTGGATATTTCGACACTATAGCTGGGCTGGGTGACGACTTCAGCTTTGGCTGTATTTTTCAAAAGACGATGCAAATATTCGTTTTCTCTTTCAAGTTCTGCGGGGTCTCTCTTAGATTGAGAAATTATACTCTAGAGACATAAGAAAGGCTTTATTAATGTATACGCTTTGCTGCATAGACTCCAATTGAGACTTCAAGTTCTTGTTTTCATTGGAGAGCTCTGAAATCTTTTCTTTTAGTTTATCAATTTCTGACTTTTGCTTAGACTGATCGTGCGTGATCTTGGCGCTTCTGTAATCGGATGTGGATTGTTTGATGTTAGGGGAAGCATCTTGAACTGTTCTTCTAATATCAGGAGAAGTTTCAATGTATCTGCTTTCGCCTTCTCTTCTTGATTGGAGGAGTTCGATGACCTCCTTGTTAAGTTTAGCAATTTGGTCTTGAAGTTCTGAAATCATTTGATCCCTTTGATGGATTTCTTCTTCATAGTGGATAGAATCATTAACCTTTCTGTGGTATTCATCTCTTTCTTGCTTAATTCTGGCTAATTGTCTCTTTGTATCATTGAGTTGCTGAGTCAGACTAGCTACTTCATCCTCCTTCTCTTTGGCAACTTCGTTCTTTCTTTGTTTAAGACTATACATTATGTTATGCGTGTTATTTTGTTTTTCTTACTTTTCGATCATTTGCTCATATTTAGCAATTCTGGCCTGGAAGTCATTCTTTGTGTTTTCAAGGGATCTAGCATGCTGAGCCTCAATGTTTTGAAGTCTGATTTGAGCTTTTTCTAATTCTGTAGCAAGTCTATCATTTCTCTCTTTGATGTCTTTTTCTCTTCTTGTTGAAAGTTCAGCATTTTGTCGCTCATTGGCAAGCTGATTCTTAAGATCATTTGTGGTTTGAATTAGTTCTTCAATCTCATAGCGAGCTTGGTCTAGTTCTCGTCTTAGCTTTCTAACCTCATTATCATGATCTATAATCTCAGATCTTTCTTTGAATAAGAATACTTTCTGATGCTCTTTCCTTTTGTTCAACAATCTTCTTTAGTTCTTTCTTCTCGTTATGGAGATAGTTAATCTCTTGGATAAGTTTATCTGCTTCTAGGTTCTTCTTTTGCTCAAGCTCCTCATAATTTCTATATGATATTACTATGCTGTATCAGCTAATTTACCTCTTGAAGTTTTGGACCTGATTACTTAAAAGAACATTTTGGTTCTTTAGTTGATGAATCTCGTCAACAAGGTCTTGAACATGATTCTCTAGTTCGGTTATCTTCTCCAATGCAGCTTGCAATTTAGGCTCATTAACTTGTTTCCAATTGACTAAGGATTCCTCTCTGGACTATAGTTATTAATATACACAGATAATAATTCAAACCAAGGCTTCTTCAAGGCTTCTTCTGCAGTTCTCATAAGCCTCACGTTCCCGTTCAATTTCGGCGTTCTTTTCAGCCACAAAAGCTTCAAAGTTATCTCTGACATTCTAGAAATCATGATGATTTTTCATTAGAGATATACTCTTAATTCCTCCAAATGAGTCAAAAGAATATTATTCTCTTCACTCAAAAGGAGAGCACGATGGCGAAGATCATGAACAGTTTCTCCATCGGTCAGTCCACTTGATTCCAAGATCTTTGCAATATCCCTGAAAAATTATCATATGATACTAAGAAAAAATACTTATTTTTGTAAACAATATGGTCTCTCAGATATTTATTTTCATCAATCAACAAATCGATAATTGAGGCTAACTTGGCCATGTCCTTTTCTCTCAAGGCCATCTTTTGTAAGTTATTATTTTTATGGTATTTCCCTTTACTTCTTCTTCCAAAGCTTTAATTCTCGATTCGCTGGCTTTTAGAACGGGAGAAATTTGCTCTGGATCAATTATGAAGTCGCTCATCAGGGGATCTTTAGTGATTGGGAATTTATATCCTTTTGGCATAAAAGTCTGCATTTGGACATCTTCATATTGCTTAATCATCTTGTCATCTAGTTATTTTTAGCTTATTTTTTTGAACTATTACTATGGTCTTTTAGTTGTTGATTCATACGATCAAAGTCTTTAAGCTGGGCACTTCTATGGCTGGTGAGAGGAATACTCTGGGCTTGTGCATGGATTAAATAGTCAGAAATTTTCTCTTCAATTTTCATTTTTCTTTCTTCTCTACTAGTAGAGGACTGCATGATCAAACGATTCCATCTGTCTTCGTGAGGGTCTAGTTACTTGAGAATTTTGGCAGAAAGATTCAAACCTGTAGGTAAAATATTTGACATTTTGAATTCGTTAATTAATCAAATAAATTTAATTCAATTTTTTTCAAAAATAGACAATGATCTCAGTATCTTTTTACTTATACTTAGATATTGAATGTCTTATGCACATAAAATAAATATCACAAACAACAGGTCAAAATGATAGAATAGTCAAGTAACAAAGTCCCCACAAATAGAATTAATTGCTTCCATAGTATGCGTCCTCACAAACAATCATCTGATAAATCAGTGACACATACTTCAGATTTTGTTTGCCCAAGATCTTCATCAAAACTGAATTATGCTCTCCTTCATTGGGTGGGTCCTGCAAAAACTTATATGCATCATAGAAAGGCTTCTCTCCAAGCTGTTTTTCCAAGTAGACTCGTAAAGCTTCAATTCTATTCGATTACAACAATAAATCTAAACACTTTACCTGTATGAGATAGGATCCATATCTCCACATCCAGGAATCTCTTTTCCATCAAGAGTCAGGAATTTAGCATACACACGTTTATCCTCTTCCTCTTCAAAGTTTTCGTCATCAGAGTCATCTTTCTTTCCCTTGTTGTTTTTCCTTTGTTCTAGCTCTTTCACTTCTTGAAGGAGGTTCTTGTATTGCTCTTCTTCTTCCTTAGTAGGTCCTTGGTTGACGACTGGTTGGGGAAGATTGGGTTTATTTTCCTTCAAATAGTTTGAGAGTCCAGGTTTGGAGACATATTGCTTCTGCTCTTCCTCAACCTTCTTGGAAATGTCTGGTCTAGAATCATATGATCTTGTTACAGATGAGCTTCTTCTCTTTTCAATGGATTCATCTTGCTTTTGGACGACATCATTGTTTGAGATGTAAGCAGAGGACTTGCGAGAGAAGGAGTTATTAACGCTCATGTTAACGTTGACATTGCTGGCAATGACGCTAGCGTTGTTAGAGGGAGCTAATTATTTAGGAAAAATTTGTCAAGTATTTACTCTTTTTGTCGTCATCCAGTCCTTTCAATATGGAGGAGTCCTTTTCTCGATATGATCTTCTGGCTTGGTCACTTTGATTGATGACCATGTTAGATTTATCAGCTAAGTATTCTCTACTGGCTGAAGAATGTTGACTAGACAACACTTTTTCTGGAGTAGGATCATTGTTCTTAAGGGCAGGCTCAATCTTATTCAGCAAAGTGCTTCCCAGTTCATTTTTAACAATAGCATTGGTAACCAATGAAGCAATTCTGCTCTAATTTTTTGAGATATATTCAGAAATATGCTTACAGATAAGAAGTCTTTCTCAAGAATCTTCTTAATTGAGGGTCTCTTTGATGGCTCCTTGGTCAACATTTCTGCGATCAAATCTCTCAATTCAGGTGAGTAATTTGTTGGAATGGAAGGATATGTGCCTCTCAAAATCTTAAGTACAAGTCCTTTCATGCCTAAAACCTAAGATAAAATCTTTAGAAGATATACTATTTGCGTCGAATGCATGTCTCAGAGTGACAAGCTCATAGAGAATGCATCCAAGACTCCAAATATCGGACTTCTGATTGTAGGGCTTCTCTTGGCAAATTTCTGGAGAAAGATAATAAGGAGTTCCAATAGCAGTTTGAGCACAATCATAAGTATCTTGTAAAACTCTTGCAATACCAAAATCTCCAATCTTAATATCTCCTTTTGCAGTCAAGAAAATGTTTTGGGTCTTGAGATCTCTATGAAGGATTTTTCTGTCATGGACATATTTCAAAGCCAAGCAAATTTGGACAAACCAATCCAAAATTTGGCTTTCAGGAAATCCCTTTCCGATCTTTCTCTGCTTTCCGATTTTTGTATACATGTCTCCTCCTTCAGCATAGTCCATAACAATGCACAAATATCGGCTGAAAGTCAATCTTTTCATCATTATAAATTACTTCTTATCCATAAATGATTCTCTGTAGGTAATAATGAAGGGATGTCTCATATTCTTTAATAAAGTGACTTCATTTAAGGCTTCCTCTTTTTGCTTGCGATCCATTTTTGAAACATCAATAATCTAAATGGGGTTAAAGTGATCTGGAAGGACGTTTAATACCTTCATAATGTAATATTTTCTATCAATAACTGACTGAACTAGGACAGCACATCCAAAGCTTCCCTTTCCCACGACATCTATCTTACGATAGTTTTCCATATGACTGCTGCTCATTTTAATAACCAAGTTGTTAAATTTTGAATTTATTAATCGTTAGTAAAATGTTGTGTTTAAAAGGATTCTCTATTGTTAGTTAGGCTTTCCCTAGTCCTATCACTTCAATATGTTTGTTACTTTATTTCTATAAAACCTTATTTTATGAAAAAATTCCGATCATGTTCTGATTGTTATTGAACTTAGTTAGAGGATATATGTGAAAAAAGAGCAAAAATAATGTTTAATGGGTTTGACTTTGAGAGGAATCTCCTTCCGATTGCGATCAGAACAGGAAGTTTTCTGGATTATTTTTAGGGAGGCTTTTAAAAGGGTTTGAACTTCGACTATAATATCTAAAATTATTTATTTTAAAGAAGTTAATCTTTGTTCAGAGATATGGGTAACAATTCCGACTAATTTATATTTAACGTTTTAGTCAGCAAACAAGAAGAACTTGGTAAGTCAACACGAAAGTGGATTTATAAAAATGATAGAGATTCCTAGAAGATTCAGACTTCTCGAAGAATTAGAAAAGGGTGAAAAAGGTATTGGAGATGGTACCTGCAGCTACGGTCTTGAAAGCGGTATAGTATATCCAGAGTCTTTTTAACATCCACAGGTGATGATATGTCTATGACTTACTGGAATGGAACTATCTTGGGCCCTATGAATGTAATTTAATATTGATATCGAATAATCCAAACAGACTAACTTTGATGGAAGAATCTACTCACTCAAGCTGGTTTGTGGACCAGATTACCCTAAGGTCGCCCCAGAGGTTAGATTCGTGAATAAAATTAATCTACCATGCGTTACTTCAAATGGAAAGGTAACATATATAAAGTCTGTATTTCAAAAGGTAGGTTGACCCCAATAAATTTTCTATCCTCAAAAATTGGAATAAAAACTATACTCTTGAGACTATATTGACAGGATTGAAGAATGAAATGGCTTCTTCCAGTAACAGAAAATTGACTCAACCTGGTGAAGGAGAAAGATATTAAATTAGAGTGTCTGAATATATCTGTTGTGATACATCTTTGTAATTGCATAGCCCCCATAAATTGTCCCTTACGAAAACTTTTATAATTCCTCCTATCGAAAACAAAAAAACATTTAAGATTCATAATTTAAATGAAAGACAATCATCGTGATAGAGAAAGAGATAGATGTAGTTAACTTAACAATCTCATCTGATTTAAATAGCTCGTTCTAACTCCAGAGAGCGTGAAAAAAGAGATATTAGTAGGAAGTCCTATCAAAAACCTGGAAAAAAACATCCGCTTAAATTACATGTAGGAAATCTTCCTCTCAATACAACAGAAGATGATGTAAGATATCAATTCGAAAAGTACTCTTAGTCTTAAATACCTGTCTAAACCTCCCTAGATTCGGAAAAGTTGATGATGTGAAGATAATTCGAAAAAATGCAAATGGGCAACCTCTAAGAGAGTTTCTCTACGGTTTCATCGTAATGGCAAATGAGGATGAAGGAAGAGAAGCCATGGAAATCATGAACCAAAATAGAGAGTAATATTTTGATCACGAATTCCCTAAATCTTAGTCTTGGATGGACTGTATCCTTTAGCAAAGACGTATAGAATTTTGGGTTATTAATAATGAATCTAGAAAGGAAAAGAGGATCCCAGAAGGAGTCCAGAAAGAAATTCTCGTAAAGAGAAACGTCCATTTGAAGATGATCACCCACAAAGAAGAGACGGACAACAGAATATCGAATCAGAAAAAAAGAGAGATAGAGATGATTCACCAGATGAAGCGAGTACTAGAGATAAGGAAACAGGTGGTAGCTCGGCCTTATTGAGTTTGATAAATGGAAATTTCAATGGATCAGAAGAAGAAAAACAAACTATAGCTACCAATTTAATGACCCTTCTACAACTCCCTCCTGAGAAGCTCATCCAGTTGACATCCTCAATGGAGAAAAATTTACTTAATGGTGAGTTGATTAAGAAATTACTTTTTCTCGGCTTTTTCTTTTTAAGCACTCAGTGTTGTCTCTTAGCTATGTTCCCATTGAGCATTTCTAAATTTTCCTCCTCAAATTCAGATTCTATTGTTTTCGGCAAGAGTATACGAATATTGGGACAGAAGGAAAAAAAAATAGAAACTGAGTTGCCAATAATTTGATTAATTTTTCTTTTCTATTGTTTTGCGTTTCTTGTCTAACTTTTCTAGGAAGTGCAATTTTAGTGAGAGAGCTTTGGCTTGGCAACTTACCTGAAAATCTGAGTGATAAGAAATTAAAAAATACTGTGGAGATGTTTGGAGATGTTGAAAATATCGAATATTACAATAAGGTAAGATACCATCAGGTGAAATTTACCACTAGCCTCAAGGAAGCTTTGCTTTCGTAAAATTCAGAAAGGTCTCCCAGGCATCAAAAGCAAACGAAGGAGCACAAAATATGAGATTATTATTGGACAGTCCCAACCTTAAGATCGCATTTTCTGATCACCAGAGAAGAAAGAATGTTGTCGGAGATCATCCTGACTTTGAAGATGTATAATATTTTGAAATCTAACTAAAAAATAGCCTGAGGATTTGACTTCGATCGTTTACATTGGCTACACATCTGGCACCACAGTTGCTCCTGAAAGTGTAATAAAGGAAATGTTCTCTAGATATGGAGAGGTATTGACTATAACTATAAAGCAGACTCCTAAAGACAACAGCGCCAAATCCTATGTTTTAGTTGAAATGGCTAGTCTGGTAATAATCTACATTCTTCATCTAATCCGCCTAGGAAGAGGCAAGAACTGCAAGAAAGAGAATTTACTTAATGGATGATAAAAAAGAAAAAAGAGCAAGATTGGGCGATAAAAATTGTGAATTAGCAATTCTTGTAAAAGCAAAGAACAAAGAGCCTACTACTCCCACACCACAAAACCCTATGCAGGGTCCACAACACCCACAAATGTTCCCCAATCAACCAGGTCCATTTGGTCCTCCTGGAGGTAACTTCCCTCCTATGCAGAATATGCCTTTCAATCCAAATTTCAACCCTAACTTCCCCAACCCCAATCCCAATGCTAGTAAGCGATTTATCTATCTTCTTTATTCTCTAGGAAACTTCTATAATCCTATGGTAAATCAACCTATTAACCCAAATAATCCTAATATGAAGCAGCCTCAAATTTCACCTCAAAATCGATTCATGCCTCAACCTGGAATGCCAGGCCAGTTCAATCCTCAAATGAATTTCCCTCCCAATATGGTTCGAACATCCAATCCCAATATTCCCAAGCAGGAAGAGAAGAAAGGACAGCAATTTGAAATCTTGGATCAGATCCAAAACCTGATCCAATCCCATGCCGCTGCACAGCCTGAGCAGATTGAAGAAGAGAAGAAGAATGAACCTGAGGAAATTCAGCCAGAGGTCCAAATCCCTCTTCATCATCACTCAGATGATTTGGGCCAAGATACTATCTGGTCTGGATTTATTACAAAGAGCAAGCAAAATAGAGTCGGAGTTGATGCTATTCTCATCAAGGGAGAAGAAAATATTTTGTAAATTTTATGTAATTTTGACTCATCTTTTAGAAAGGAATATTACAACCTTAACATCAGCCACAGAACCGTCTATGACGAAGTCTTGAAGAAAAATTCTGCAGGTATATTAACCTGTATTTGAGTCATATTCTAGCTATCGTGAAGTTCGTTCCTGCTAATCAAACTCAAGAAGCCTTGTTCACCGATTATCTGAAGTATTTCCTTGAAAAGCAAAGAGCTGGAGTTGTCTCATTAAAAAAGCATGTGCTTTATTTGCTTCCTCCTACTGAGGAGACCTTCAAGATTCATCCCTTCGGAAACAATGAAATTCTTGGTGTCTTTGTGAACATTGACGAAGTGTCCGCGAAAGGTAAAATGTGTTTAATATAAACTGAAAGCTTTAGATAGCCAAAGAGTTGAAGAGAAGGGAAGCGTTGGACTTGGCAAGGGTGCAGAGTCAGTTGATAACTCGATAGGTAATGAATTTAGTCAGATAGATCATACTGTAGAACTTGATAGTGTATTAAATCTCCTCGAAAATCCGGACCTTGAAAGACTTGTGAATCAGAGTACTGAACAATAAATTAAATATAGCTGAATAAGATATATAAATTTCTTTGCTCGAAGTCTCTGTAATGTTCAGCATCGATTTCTGATACATTGTGTTTTATTTGTTTTGTAACTATTAATCTTTGTAATTTTTAAATGAGTAATCTCGAGAATCTGAAAGAAATTTTCTTCCTATTCGCTAAGGACGGTTCAGATGGAGCACCTGGTATTACCATAAATGAATTCAGGTTTGTTGTCAAAGAACTTGGCTTTGATATAAAAGAAAATGAATTACAAATGATGTTTGAGGAAGCCGCAGGTGAAAGAGAGGAATCTGGAATGGAAAAAGTATTATTATTCGATGAATTCTATCAGGCCATGTCAAAGCTTATGGCCAAGAAGGATTCCTATGAAGCTGTGATGAATGGCTTCAAGCATCTTGATAAAGAAGGCAAAGGTTATTTGGATGTTAGATATTTCCGTTACCTAATGAATCAGTATGGAGAGAAAATGCCCTTGGAAGATATCCAGGAAATCATTAAGTTGGCCGATCCTGAACAAACTGGAAAAATTAAGTATGATGATCTAGTTGATACAATGTTTGGAAAGGAAAAGCCTAAACCACCTGAGGACCCTAAGAAAAAGAAGGATAGTAAGAAGGGAGGAAAAAAGAAGTAAATGCAATAGTCTTAACAAATCTTTTGCTGTTAGCAGTATTTTCATAATATTCTATATGTACAATTACTCCAAAGTTTCACATAAAGTAGTGACATTACTCAGTATCAAATAAATTTATTTTTTCTATTCAATGCAGAGAAGAAATATAGAGTTCACCGAAGATGCCATCAGGCAGAAGATAGAGCTATCTCCAATTGAGAAATACATCAAATTTGGTAAAAGGAAAAACATCTTTTGCTTATGATTCAGGTAAATTCCCCTGGAAGACTGTGATTTTTGCCGGGTTATTGGTATTTACCACAATCCAAGCTATAAACATGGTCGAAATTGCTGCCTCCTATCAAAAGCCAATGCTCCAGGTGTTTAAGTATATTCTCATGGTATCGAATAACTTGCAATTCTAATATCTAAGAATTCCACCGAACAAGATTTTTCTCAGCCGTATTACACTCTTAGTGATTTTCAAGAGCATCTTCAAGGACTTACAGCAGTACTATCTCCATAATAAACACCCTGAAATCATTAGACACTCTCAGATATGGACAGTTACATGTTGAATGAAGTTATCACTAATGAGACCATATATACCTTACAAGTTTATTATGCTAAACCGATTGTTTCAGATGTAAATAACACCCTATCTGGAGTATCTAGTTCTTACTATTGAATAATCACCAAGGCATACATATATCAAATTGAAAATATCACTGAAGGTATAAAGGACCCATTTGATATGGACAATATTACCAGTCTCAAGGTAAAAGAAAGCTTCACCAACTAATCTATCAGTATTTCGTTCAATCTATCGAAACGATGAAGTTCCAAATTGAAAACCTTTATACTATTGCACAATTGGTCGAATCACAAATTCTCTGCTACAACTGGACTATTACCCTCCAATACCAATTCCTTGCCATGTCTCATATCTGGGTTGTGATGTCAGCTTCACCGACTTACTGCCAAGGAGACTTTAGTAATGAATTACATCGTTATCGTGGAGAAAGTTTTGTGAATAAGACAAATCCTCCAAAAGGTGACAAGACCTTCTTGGTATTGATTAATCTGACTCTCTTGTAATTGTAATAGGCATCCTATACATACACACCTTTTGGACAAAACCTTTACCTATTACATTTGATTGTCCTTGGATTGGCCATTGCTTCATTGGTCTTCCAGTGGATCTATATCTATGAAATGGGTCTTCTTTATATGTCAACGAGACATGCAACACATATGAATCAAATCAAGATCTATGATGATTCTGTATGGAATGATATCGATTTATTAATTCATAGGCCGCTGAAATAAAGGAGGGTCCTTACCAGGCTTCATGGGAAGACCTGAGTTTGATGGAGAAGATTAAATTCTTTGATATTTTCTTGTTCATTACCATGATTGGAAACATTTTCCAGATTCTCGGAAGTATTATATCAATCTACGAGAACCTCATGCCTGCCGATACATCAAGCATTGTTGATGTGAAGGAAACCTGTATTGGTCTTGGATGCATGTGCTGCTGGTTCGGAATCATCAAATTCTTAAATTACAACAAAGACTTCAGAGCAACCACCACTATTTTGAGTAACTCAGCCTCCAATTTCTTCAAGTTTGTCATTGGTGTTATTCCTCTATACATGGGCTTCGTCTACTTGGGAAGATGTTTGTTCTGGAAATACGAGAAATTTGAGTCCACCGACCAAGCTATTGTTGCCTTGTTCTCAATCATGGCTGGAGATATTATCGATGAAACTTATACTGATACCGCAGCTGAAGGTTTCCTGTCAGTTCTTTATTTAACTATTTGGATTATCTTGTTCATGGCTGCGGTCCATAATGTTTTCATCTCTATTATCTCCGAAGGTTTCAGAAACAAGTTCTTGGAAGACAGATACCAAGAGCTCTTCAATCTTTATGCACTTGGAGATAAGGATACTGTCAGCAAATGGAATGTTAGCTATAAAGATGTGTAAGTTTTCTTCACAACGATTATTAATGATATAGGATTGCTAATGAACCCCAAAAAGAAGATATTCTATCTCTTATGCCATACATTAGAAAGGACACTGATATCGATTTTAATCCTGAGAACAGAGAAAAAATTAGACAAATTGAAATCGAAAAGAAGAGAAGTAAAATCACAGCCCAATGAATTCTAATTTTTTAGTCAAGGAAACCATCATCTATAAATCTAATGAAGTTGAAAAGATCTTGCAAAATATGAAGGATATCGTAAACGAATACTGTACAGTGAACAAAGGTATTAATTGCAAAGCTTTTTTTTAATTCTCTAGACAAAGCAGAAAAGAAGAGAGTCAAGGACGCATTCCTGAAATGCCTTAGAAATATGCACTCATTCATCAAGGAAGAAATGCTCAAGTAATAAAACTAAACAGGTTCGTGTAATCATATACAGCCTCTGTATTTTATTCCTTTCATTATATCCTTGTTTGGTTTTGACTTGAATAATTGAAAACTTCTTTGATCAAAACTTGATGTAGATTAATAGTGGTAATAATGCGTAGAGAGAATAAAAATACAAGATGCCAAAATTCAGAATGATAGAAGTTCACAATAGATAATCTAGTTAGACATCTTCTTATTTAATCTGTCTATCAACATCTCGACATCAGCCATTCTGGCCTCGGCAGTTCCCGCCTTTCTATTTGGCTTACCAACTAAACGATTAGTTTTATATAAAGAATAAATTTACAGATCTTCCTAGAATCCTTCTTAGTTTTATTCAGAATAGCTTCAACTTGTTGTGTGGAGGAGTCAGGCTTTTTCACCATTTGTCTCAGAAGTTTATACGCTGTATTGATATCTAAAGGTTTATCATATTCTTGAGAATCTCCAATCATATGACTAGCAACTTTTTTGAACTCATCTACTGAACTAACATTCTCAAGATTGGATGTGAGAGCTTCTTTGAACTCCTGTGACCCATCTTCCTTTGTTTCCTCAATTCTCTTATCATCAAAATTAGCATCATCATTCTCCTCTTCATTAGTCTGAGGTTCAAAATTATTTTGAACTTCATTTGCTTTTCCTTGATTCTGGGCCTCAGTAACAAAGAATCTAGCTTGGTCAAATTCTTCATCTTCCTCTTCCTCTTCAGCCTCTTCTGTAGGTTCCTGCTGAGCCTCAAGTTCTTCCTCTGGGGGAAGTTCCACACCGAAAAATGTTGGTTTGCTCTTTGGTTTGAGGTTGTCGCGCTGTAGGGTATAGAGATTGGCAAATCTTATTGGGAGTCTATTCTTTCTCTTGTCATTCTTCAGATAAGGAAGGTCGACATTATCATTAATTAATATAGCTCCTACGAAAATGAATTTTGTTAAAAAAAGAGGATTACCCACTCTCATGAATATTTCTCTCTCTAAACCTTTATGCTGATTGAAGAAAGCGAAAGGATTTCCAGTTACAATCAGAAGCTTTAAGCTTTTGAAGTTTCTTGTACAGATCAAGTTGTGTTGGTTTTCACTTCTATTATAACTGAAATCCAGTCTTTCAAGCTTGTTGAAGTTTCCTGGGACCAGCTTCTCAGTATGGATACCTCTTAGGAAGTTTCTAGAGATATCAAGATCCCTAAGCTTAGGAATTGAAGCCAAAGCAGCCCAGAGTCTTGCAGCTTTATTATTGGATTCAAATCTATTGCAACTAATATTTAGGACTTCTAAGTTAGCAAATCCACTCAGATCATCGGGCAATTCTGCGAGCTCGTTGCCAGTTAAATTAAGAATCCTTTAAGATAATGAAATTATTCTCTTTTCTTACTTGAGATTCGGGTGTACATTAAGATTCTTGATTGTGGTGTAACGAATGATATTGAAGGACAGATCAATCTCTTCTAATGTCTCAATTGCATCACGGCCTTGGAAGTTGATCTCTTCGATACCATTATTTTGGAGTTCGAGCTTGCACAATGCCTGAAGGCCAGATAATTTTGCCACGTTCTTAATATGGTTTTCACTGAGGTCTGCCTTAGTTAAGTTGACAAAATATCTCATATCACTCTCTGCAACATCGACAATATTTTTATCTAGGGGATTATCTCAATGAAGGTGTATAATACTTGATAATCGAATGGATATAACTTCATGAGGTAATTCACAGCCTGATTTTTCGAGTATATAGAATCCATCGAGGGTTCTTTCGGGTTTTGCCAGGTCTTTAAAGGGATCTTCTCGCTTTATTTTGTATGGGTTCTTAGTATGCACGGCAACTTTCTTCTTTTTGGAGGGGATAAGATTATCTCCTAGGTTTTGTGTCTTTACAGGTAATGGAGTCTTCTTGTCGAATCCATTTGTTGTTTTTGCTGGTTTCTTCAACATTTCAAATAACTTATAAAATTAATCAAGACAGTTCCGAAAATAACTATGCAAAATTAGGAACTCGATTGTTACGTCCCTGTGTAAATGCATATTCAGATAACAAGAAAGAAAGAAAACATAAATATACAGCACACGATCTAGACACTCTAGGGATTTCTATTCATACTTCTTTGGAGAAAAATGCAATTTATTTAAAGTACTATTTTCCTTCTTCACAACTTGCAATAAAGTCCTAGTGCTTTCCGTAATTTTTCCCAAAGCGTGTTCAGAATCCCTTATGGTTTTGTCATAAGCTTCAAATAATGCTTTCTTTTTAGTGATACTTTTATTAATGGCTTTCAGTCTTTGGGTCAGGATATTTATATCATCT
>Ga0065720_1019135_pt1 | contig 35910 bp, 31 predicted proteins | sample Thericmetagenome_FD_59107 | JGI IMG/M metagenome (GOLD analysis project Ga0065720, IMG submission 59107) | Thermophilic microbial communities from the Joint Bioenergy Institute, California, USA of rice/straw/compost enrichment - eDNA_2 v2... | ecosystem: Engineered > Solid waste > Grass >... | reverse complement strand
TTATCATGGAAATGGAAAAAGAGCAGGTGTTTTTGGATGTTATTTGCTGGCATGTTGGAATAGTGATATGGAAAGATTTGAGACACTCTGCGTTACTGGAAGAGGTATCACAGATGAAAAGTTTAAGCAATTGAATGACTTTTTCCAGGAACATATTATTCCAGGGCCTTTGCCTGAATATAATGTGAAAAATATTTATGCTGATGTATGGCTAAAGCCAATGGTAGTGTGGGAAGTTAAAGGGTCAGATCTCCAGCTGTCTCCTATGTATACAGCAGCGATTGGTGAGGTTGATGAGAACAGAGGACTTGGATTGAGATTCCCAAGAATAATCAGCTATAGAGATGATAAATCACCAATGGAGGCTACTGATGCTTCTGTGATTTCCAGGATTTATAAGAACCAAGCTGCTGTTATGAATACAGGAGGGGGAATACCATCCGATGATGAGTTTAATTAACTTTTCATGCAATTAATATCATTTTCTTTTTCTAATCTTCATCTCATTTTTTTTTTTTTGGTTTGTGATCTTTGTCTATTGTTAGAAATGGCTTTTGCCTATCGTAAAATTGAAGGTTCTATTCTTATGTAAGATTAAGATGATAAATAAATATGCCGCTGTTTTCTCAAATTACCTTCATATACTATTATTTTTCAACAAACTTAAACTGGACTTTGACCCAGAGATGAAAGTGAATAAGAATAATAAATCTTTGTATACTGATAATCTGAATTTGACTGCTCAGACTGAAATAAATTTATTTTTGTTATGGATTCAAAAAAGATTCTTTACAGAGAATATTTACCCGAATTGGGCAAAAGCATTCCCCATGAACGGATTAAAATGAGCCAAATATGCCTCAATAGCAGGGTAATAAACTATGACTTCCAGCTTGACTGGGTTCTTATAAAAAGAAAATATTGCAGAGCAATTGAGACATCAGTTGAGTTAGGAGCCCTAATCGAGAAGAAACATAGAAAAGTTTTATACCTACTCAAGAAATTATCAATCTACAGAAAGACTGATCTGAATATTTTTGACAAGCTCAAATATCTCCACTCTCTCAAGAAAATAAATCTGGATTTCAATCCTTTGACAAATCTATTATCGACACGCTCATATCTTCAGCTCAAAGAGCTTACAGAATTAACTCTTAATATAACTGAAATATTAGAAAAGACCCATATCCATAAATTTCTTCTCCAACTAAGGAAACATGGTTCTATAAAAAGTTTAAGTCTGATAGATGCTAACATCGAAGATGTATATCAGACTTTCTATGTTATGGATATCCTTCAAAAGTATCGACGCCTGAGACTTCTCTCTTTACCTGAAGAACTTTTCTCTAGCCAAAATAAGACTATACAGGGGATCAATCTGAAAATCCAGGATCTAAATACAATCAAAAAGTTTCAAAGTCAACTTCATATCCTCAGGATAGCTGTGTTGTTTCCAAGTTTGTATCCTGTTATAAAAGCATTGAGAGAACTAGATATTCAGAATCTTCAGATCTTAGAAATTGAGGATAAAACCAGGAATACTGATCTGGAAGGTCTATCAGCCTTGTTGAGTTTTCTGTCTCTCAAAAGGTTCACTTTCAAAAGACAGAAGCTGATACTCCATGAAGACTTTTCCTTTGAAGCAATCAAAAATTTCTTCAATGCGATAAACTCACAGAAGAACCTCAAGCTGCTAAATTTAAGCTTCAATTTCTTCTATAGTCCAGAACTCAATGTTTACTTGACCTCAGCTTTTAACAGTTTAGAAAGACTTGAAGAGTTTGTCCTTGATTATGAGTTTCCAGAGACTCACAAAGTTTTGCATCTGATCAGACCACTATTATCTCTTAAAAATCTCTGCATTAGAATTCCTGTTGAAAAAGGTTTTGGGGTTGATACTAGGCTTTATTTCAAGCAATACATATCGAATCTCCAATACTTGCAATGTTTTCATTGTCAATTTAATCTCCTCAGAGATCAAAAAGTCAGCCTAGTAGACTTGTTTGAGATAATGGAGCCACTCACTCATTTATCAAATTTGATAGAATTGGCCATTGAGTCCCCGAAAACCATGACAAACCAGGATATCATATTTACAGTTGAGTTTTTGAAACTCTATATGAATCTTATCAAAAGATGTCACAGACTTAGATACTTGCAGCTAATCAGCAGAAAATTGAGTCTTAGTTCAACTGAGATGAATAATTTCCTAGAAATCTTCCTTGAAATTGGTAAGGCCTACGCTCTAAGAATTGTCGTCCAAAACATTGAATTCTCAGATTTACAGTTAGCCAAGGAGATGTTCAATAATTTGGGCAAATTCAGTCAAAGGAACCTCGGGCTAATCATTAAACAATTGGCTCGAAGCGATAATTTTCTCTCAAGGCATATGAATAGTAAAGCCAACCTCTCTGGTGAACCTATCTCTCTCTTCACATTTGATGATATTTGAGACCAGGTAGTCAAAGTGTCTCTCAGAGATCATAAATAACTGTTATAAATAATCTTAACCAAGAAGACATGTAGATAAGTGTTTACTTTTCTTTATTTTGTTAATTTTAATAATTATTGGTGTACAGGTAGGAAGCTTATCGATAATAGATGAATATGAATCAAATTCGCATAGAACTTGAAAATATAATTAACTAGCCATTGATTTAGTAACTCTAAATATAAACTAACTATTTCACTCCTATAATTAAGACTTCTTAGCTGAAACTTGAAATCTTTGGTTAATTGTATTATTAATTACAGTTTGACCATAACTTGAGGCCTGAGTACGGAAACTTTGACCTATCTGTTGTTGCAGCATCTGCATTTGCATTTGTGGTTGACTTTGCGAGAATAAGATGCTAGATGGCTTCCCCAATGTATTAGTAGTGCCCATAGTCACCCCTTGAATCTGCATACTTCCAAACAAACTTCCTCCACTAGGGTTTGGGTTGATTGGACCTCCACCAAACCCTCCAAGCAAGTCTGTTGTATTAGTCATATTAGTAGCCTTTGAGCTGACTGAACCCCCACTAATACCTCCAAACAAACTTCTTGTACTAGGGGTTAGGTTGGCTGAGCCTTCACCAAAGCCTCCTCCAAACAACCCTCCTGTATTAGTCATATTAGTAGGCTTTGAGTGTGTTGAATCTGCACCAATACTTCCAAACAAACTTCCTCCACTAGGGTTTGAGATGGTTGAACCTCCACCAAAGCCTGCTCCAAACAAACCTCCTGTATTCGTCATACTGGTAGGGTTTGGGTTGGTTGGACCTCCACCAAAAAGTCCTCCAGAAGTACCATGTGGCGTTGGCTTCGAATCACCAAAGCCGCCACCACATAGACTCGTTTTAGAACTCAAATCTGAGCCTGCTGAAAATAGGGCAGGATAAGGGTTAGACCCTGATTCAAATAAGGAGTGTGTTTTAGAGGATTTGCATCCAAATAGGGAGCCCATATTTGGTGGATTATTCCTGAGGGATAAATAAATAATGTCATCTTGTTTAAAAAGTGTAACGGCCTCATGTTTATCGAACATCTTCTTAAATGACTCAAACATTTGATCAGTCTGCCCAAGTATCTTATAAAAGATGTAGTTAATCTCCATTTTTACAATGGTGTCAATTATGTCTTCCCATGGCTTATCCTCAGGATGCCCTTTAGGAAAGTCATCTGAAACCTGATGGAATTTGCGTCCATGGCAGGGCGCATCAGCGATATGATAGAGCAACTTAGATTCGGATTTCCAGTCTAAATTGTATAGGGCTTGTTGAAATCCACCATTTACATCTTCTGCAATATCATTTCCGCCTTCAGCCCTTAAAGAGTCTAAAAAGCTTCTTACTTCATCTACTATGGCCGAGAAATTAAATACCTCGAAGCGCTTCTTATCTTTAACATCTCTGTATCCAACAATTCCAATTCTGATTTTCCACTCTGGATATTGAGCATTTATATCAGAAATAATCCCTTTGATTTGGTCTTTTGACATGTCGATGTACGGCTGCATAGAACCAGTACAATCCAGCAAGAATGCCAAATCTAATGAATTCCGGCTTGGAGTATCGGCCTTGATTAAACTTTGTTCTGAAGTTGAAAGCATGTAAGTTTTATTCCAAAGTCTGATCCAATCTGCTATTTATTTATACCAAAGTAGGGGAGACAATAACAAATTTATTCAATATATCTGAGTCGAAATGTCCACCTCTTAAAATTTTATACAATAGTATTTTCAAATTTTTCATGTGTTATGTTCATGCATATTTTTTTCATTTTTTGGATTATTGGTCAGTCAACTATAATGAAGATACCTTCTCCATGTATTTATATACAAGTTTAAACAAAATTTTGGACAAGCTCAATCTTTTTCTTCATTAGATTGATATTTGCGAACAATTAATTAGTGAAAGTCACTTGGTCATGATTATAGAGATGACAAATTACTCGTTATAAATAAAATAAACCAATAAAGCATGTGAATAAACATTTACTTTTTCTTACTCTTTTTAATTTCTAATATCTGATGTTGTAGCACAATCCATGGAAGTCCAATCAGTTGTCTTTCAAGTTTCTTCATCTTCTTCACGACTCGATTATATTCTTCAGCGAGATTCTTGTTAACAAAATCAATTATTTCAGAATTTTTACAGCTATCAGGGTTGTAATATGAAGCGATATACCATGCTGAGGCCTTACTCAGTACTTCTGGGAGAAATTCATCCTTCTCATTATAAATATAATACTCACCATCACTGCCTTTAAAATCTTCCAAGAATATCGTTGAAAATTTGTCTTTAAGCTCTTGGATATGAATGATCATCTGTTCCTGCAATTTTTCCAGATTGTATTTTTTCTTCAGTCCCTTCACCATGAACTTAAGGAAATTGCCAGAAAATATTTCATGCTCAGATTGAATACCATGAAGATCCATTATTTTTTCTATGCTATTATAATATTCCGGTAAGACATCAAAAGCTCCTTTCAAATATCTTTGATAGCCGTCATAAATGAAATCATCATCAATAGCAATATTCTGGTAAAGATGGGTTTTTGCATCCTCCAATATTTTCTGAATCCCAGAAGTGCTAATATGATCCCTGACTTCTCTGTACAGCTTTCCAAGAACAGTTTTAGATTCAAAGCAGAATTCATCACTTTTTTCCATATAATCAGGCCAATATCTTGCAAACTTAATATTTTCAGTTGAGGGACAGACACCCGTCTTTGCAAAATCCACTGCAATACCATGAAGCTCAGCAAGTGCTATGCATTCTTTCGAGTTTGCTAGATCTTCACTTACATCAGCCAAGGCCAGGTGAGAATTGTCTATTCTTCCAAGAATGTCATTGCTGATGTACTCAATCAGAAAATCTACGACTTGTGTCATCTCGACTTTCTTTTCTTGCTCTTTAGGCTTTATTGTATCATACTCCATAGGCTCAACATTCTTCTGTGGAGGGATCAGCTCTTTCTTCCAGCAAACAAAATACAAATCACCATCCAAATCAGAGCCTGAAATTTCTGAAGTATGGGGTCTCTCACCTTTTTGAGGAAAGACAATACAATTAAGCAGATGGCCAAAGGCTTTTCTCACGTCTTTATCATCTCTAGGCTTTAATACTCTTATATCTCCAGGATGTAGGCAAGGATTCTTGGTGACAAGAACTTCTTCAGTGTCAATGATTTTCTTGTCATTTTTCGTCCCATTGCTCTCAGAGATACAAATAAAGACCTCCCCTGGCTCCAATATTCCATATTCATCTAAAACGCCAATAACTCTTGCGCTTTCTTTGACCAGGATATTGCATTTTTCCTTAAGATTTACATAAGACCTAATTTTTATTGTGTCAAGGACTCCTTTAACAAAGGGCTCCTTTACAATGTCGACTCCAATTTGAATGCATTCCTTAAGAAGGTCTCTTGTCGGGGAAAAATGATGCTCATTGTTGATATAGGAGAATAAATTGCTGTCACCCACAGAGACCTTAGAGAGATCTTTGAAGTTTTCTCTCTGTAATTCTGATAAGATAGCTGGATCTAATCCTAGGGTAAGCAACAAGATAATGACCTGTCTGTTAAGGTATCCATAACGGAATTTATTATAATCTAAGAGCTCCAGAGTCTCCATATAACTGCTCTTGTCAAATTTCTTCATTGAGGGTCTGTATAGAATAGTATTATCTGGAAGGGTAGGGTCACCCACTAGGATACCTTTCAAGCCTCCGCATCTGATTTGAATCACTGAAATATCGTTCATAACTTTCATTTTGAGCCGAATATCCCTTAGCAAGTTCATCGAAATTTTCCCCACACCATCTGAGAAGTTATATTCTTTGTCACCTCTTTTTATGGTTATATCGGGTATCTCCTTCAATTGTATCTTAGGATCCTTAAGATTCAAAACAGAATAAGAAGATGAAAATAGTTGTCCAAGACGAGCAGCATACTTTGCTGGATTTCTTATACGCTCTAAATTACCAATTTCCCTGTGGATATCATTAACTGTAAGCTTTTCTGTATTGTCTTCAGAAAACATCCAATAAGAGTTGCTTCTAAGCTGACTTGGAGAGAAAGCAAGGAACTTGAATTTCCTGGACAGAATATTGATCTCTTTCACGTATGGAAGAAATACTCTCTGGGAGATATAGCGTAGATTCTTAGTTGGTTCACCAAGTTCATCGGATAGTGTCACTCTCATAAAATAGTCTTCTGCAATAGTCCTGTGGCGCTTGAGGATACAGTTGGAAAGTTCTGCTTCTTGGATATGGAAAATAATAACTGTAGGGGTGATTGTAACTCTCTTAGTTTTTGTCATGTGATCCGAGTGGGTATGCTTTTCCCAAAGTCTTCTCGAAGAGAGATTTTCCTCATATAATTCCTTAAAGTATTGCCTGAAATTGTTTTTCATTAAGCTTTTCTCCTCTGCTCTCAGTCTTCTGGATTTACTGGCAATATCCTTTAGTGTCTTTTCGACTACAGCTTGATCCATTTTCGTGCAAAGTTCCAGCAAATACTCTGTATCTATCTCATAAAGGTTAATTTTTCTCTGAGTAATGCAGGACAAAAGTGCATATTTGATCTCAAAGTTAGTAGGAGCCTTATCCAATGCAGCATAAGTCATCTCGGGTTTCCTGGACTCTATGTCATGCTTCCCTACATAAATTGTCTCCACAAAATTCTCATTGAAATAACCCTTGAGACAGGCTATCAATTCTTCAAGGTCATCACTCTTGTCGTTGAAGGTTACTTTCACGACAGTAGCTTGAGAAAGATAGCATTTGAATAGAAAATCTTCATTTTCATCAATAGCAAAGTTTGTAATTCTCTCCCATTGCTCACTGTAAGCATGCCCAAAGCACTGATTATCAGAACAGCTATTAAGATAGAACCTACAAGGATAAAGCATTTCGAAGTACAAGTTTGTTTTCGTGTCATTTCTTTCACAAATAATCTTTTCGAAACACTTGCATGAAAACTCTATCTTGACCATCTTGTCCAAGGAAGGAATTTCGTAGACTGCGAACATTTTCTTTGAGAGCTTTCCGTCATTTAAAGCAAAGATCAAACAATTGTTTCTTTCCTTCTCTCCTAAAATATGGAAGTCCCAGTATGAAAGGAAATCTGTTTTGTTCAAGGGATCTAAGACACCCAGCTCCAAATTGCTGAGCCTCAGGTACTTGTGGCTTTCGCTAGTTTTCTTGTAACGCTGGAACACGAACTCATCAATCTTATCTTTTGGATGTTTATAATGAATGTAAATTGGATGAGTGCCTTTGTACCTGTATTCATGGTTGTTGAAATTACACTGTTGCTTAGTGCCAATTACCCGAACGTGTGCAGTCTTCTTCTTCTCGGTTGTCATTCTGATTAGACTCCGTGAATCTAGATAGTCGAGCAAATTACTCAACTTAGTAGGTTCAGCAAGGCCTGGAATAACATCTTTAAATTCTGGGAATCGATGAGCATCTGAAGACTGCTTATTCTTTTTATATTTGACATGAAGCCTCAATAAAAATTGGTCAATATCCTCACATTTTTCTTTCAAGATTTTCGTTGATGATTCATCATTTGATAGTTGGCTTGCAACTTTTTTCAATTCATAGCCCGGAGTCGAATTTGGATTAAATGATAAATTGGCAACTGAGCTCATTTTGGATTGATTTTGCAGGAGATTTAGGATTGGAGCTGCTTGATTGTATTTTGGCTCTATCTGAAGTACGTTCGTGGGACTCTGAGCCAAAAATAAGGCTAATTTGCTTTCGACTTCGAATTGTTGCTTGGGTTGGGATGCATCTTTTTTTGCTTCTATCTTAACGGCAATAACTTCAAGCTTCAGCTCGAACTTTAGTATCTGGTAAAGCTCATAAGCTGTCATACAGTCAGGTATATTGCGAACTGATAGAAAATGGATCTTTTTCTCGTTATCATTAAATGTTAGAACTTCTTCGATTTTATTGTCAGAGTTGGTCTTATTCTTCAGTTGGAGATTCTTTGTTGCGAACATTGGTGTCTCAATGCGAAAATTAAAGAATATATTATAAGGGATCCGATTGCTTTGAGGAAATGACTGGAATTTCCGAAAATGAAAATTTACAATAAATTTTATTTGAAGATCTTTTCATAGGAGAGTTTAGTTATTCTCCACGAAAGATCTTTATATATTAATACAGAATAATCGTTTATTTATTTTGAGCATACAATTCTTTTAGATATTTGCTTTTAATTCGTATAGTACCATTTTCATCTCTTTCAATATCTCTAGTTGCGTCATAATTTCCATTTCTAATAGCCTTCAGCATTTTTGGGTAATTGAAATTATGCTCATGCCACAAATGAGACAGATTTCCTCGAATTACAGCCCATTTACCCTCAAAGACTTTATGAGCATGTTCGATCCAAGGCATCAGTTGTTTTTTATAATTAGGCCAATTATCGAGAATTTTCCAGTCATTCATGTTCTTCATCGCCGCAATAGCATACCCAATGTCACAACATCCACTAATACACTCATCCATGATGCGGCCTAGCTTTTCATAAACATCTCTACGGATTCCATATGCGTTTCCTGCCCAAATATTGTCATAATATTCATAAACCCTAGTAAGGTTTGTATGTGAGTAAACATACAAAATTCCTGGGTCGGTAGGTCCTTCGAAACTAATATTGTAACTTCCTATTCTGACAACCCAATTAAAATATTGCACAACATTATAATGCTCAAGCTTGTAAATGGCTTCTTCCCACCAGTATTTATTATCAAAGATCTGATGTGCATCGATCCAAGACATATATTCCCAGCCTGGAACTTTCCTTGCAGCAACATTTAAGAGATTTTCTCTGGCATAAAATGGCTCATCTAAAGTAACCTGGATTTCAAAAGGTTCATTTCCTGCTTTCGTAGCATTATACTTCTGTTTTCTATCCGGAAAGATTGCCTCTATAGTCACCATTTTTATTCCCACGGTCTTCAGATTATTACCAAAGTCAACATGAAATTCATATAATACTGGAGATCCTTCTGGTATGATACTATAAATTGGAGAAAAGACATAAAACAGGTCAATTGTTTCAGCAATAAAGTTGGTAATGCATTGTGGTTCCACATTGAGTTTACAGAGTATGTCATACCTCGCATCCTTGGCAAATGGAGTTATTCCTCCATTAGATCCATAAAAATCGCTCTTATGGAATAGTACAGGTGATGTTTTATTGTGTAGAAATGCGGAAAAGGGATAATAATTTGTCATTTGAAGTGTAGTATTGTAGACTTTTGGGACAGGATTCATTTGATCGAACTTCGGAGTTGTCAAGAAATATGTCTCAACGGAAATGACCAGAAAAGTAAGCACGAGATAAAAAACAAAGAATATTTGTAAGATACGAGGGATGTTTTCTATCAATTTTCTTCTGAGGACATATATTCTCACAATTATAGGTGAGACAAAACTCATTTTGAAAAATAAAAATTAATCTTATATACACTAAGAAATTCGTAAATGAATCTCCAAGAGACTCATTGAAGAACTATAAGGTTCCAATGAGGCTCATAGATGACTGTATTTATAAAGAATTTTACAAGGCCCTGAATAAAGAAGATAACAAATTGGATATGTGCCTTTAATCTAGGGTGATAAAGCAAATAAAATTAAGTATTCAAAATGAACATTTTCAGAAGCAGCACAATAAAATTCTACAGAACACTCCCCTTCTTTAGAGATAGTCAAAAGCTAGCTGATTTTACCGATTTCCATCTCAGAAAAGCTGCTGAAGAACAAAACAGAAAGGTTACTCAGGGCAGAGCTTGGAAAATAGATGAACTTAGACTCAAGTCTAACGAAGATCTTCATAAATTATGGTAAGACTTCATATACAGAAAAATGAGCATCTAGGTACGTCTTGTTGAAGGAAAAGAATGCAATCATTTCCGATAATGCTTTAAAAAGAAAAATTTATGGATCAAGAGGTATGCAAGGCCGTATGAGCAAAGTATGATAAGATAAAATTCTCTAATGTATAGGTGAGACAATCAATGGCTAGAATCCTTACTGTCATCAGTGAGAGAAAGAAGGTCTGTGAGCAATACAGAAAAACTTTGGAGGAAGAATATATTAAAGCTCAAAGAGAAGCTTATGAAAAGAGATTAGAAGAAGAGAGAAAGCAACAGGAATTAGAACCACACCTTCCTCAAATTACTTTCAATCTTTTGAGAGCCAAGTATCATGATTTGAAGAGAGGCATCGACAATACTGACTATATCAAGAAGGCTGTTGAAATCGAAAAGAATAAAGCTGAGCTCAAGAAATATCTTGACGAGAAATATGATTACAAGAATAAGAAGGTCATTCGTAACCCTGAAGATGTTCCTGCAGAGAGCAATAACGATGTTATTATTGGATTCAAGAGCGGAATTCTTGAACAATTGAACTCAGGACGCTATAAGATTTCCCAAGAAGAAGTCCTTAGATCACATATCAGAAACTGGAAGATGCTTGACTTAAAGCAAAAGAGAAAGGTTTTGGGTGTGCTGAATGCTAGAAGAGCAAGAGATGCCAAGAATGAGTTCCTTAAAGAACTTAATTTACTTGGACAAAAAATTGCTTACGATAAACTCCAAGAGCAAAGACAATCAGCACAATCAATGTAATTATCTCCGTAGTAATCTTTTGTCTACGCTGTTCTGTACAAAGCTATACTCTAAACAAACTTATACAAATAGTTTCCCTAGGGGTTTTTAATTGTTATTTAATAAATCATAATGGCACTTAAAAGAAGAGATAGAAAGATAGGACAAAGCAGTAAAAAGACCTGAACTTTTAGTAATCTCCTAGATTCTTATGAGGTATTTGGAACTTTTTCTCCAAGCAGGCTCTCACCAATCAAAACTCGCTCCCAAAAAGACCCAAACTCCCCTTCTTATTTTGTATCATTGCCTGATGTGCTGCCAAGCCCTATCAGAGCACTCAAGAAACTCGAAGCTAACGAATTGAAACCACGTCCACAACTGATCTTGGTCAATTGCAATAAGCATCCAGATGAATTGTTGAAATTTATTGACGTGAGCACACAAATTTTCGGTACACATTGCGATTTGTGTCTGGTTGACTCGGATAAATATGTAAAGCAGATGAAACTAGAAAGAATAAGTGATTTGCATGACAAAGTTAGATCTACTCTGATGAAGCACATTGAAAAACTTAAGGAAATGGACAAGAAGATCGATGAAGTTGTCAAAAGAATTTCTATCACTAATGCCACTGGAAGTGTCTATATGACTAAAATTAATGATATGGAGAGGCAAGCACACAAGGAGATAGATTTTGTTTTTAAAAGGCTTAAAGACAGATTTACGAAATATAATCCTTTCAAGGACACGAAATATTTTATTAGAGATAGGCTAGAGGAAGCTGCAGAGACTGTTGTAAATCTGGATTCGCAAGGATATTTGGCACTGAACACTTTGAAGAACTTTCTGAAAAATGAGCATTATTGGAAGGAAGAGAATAAAAATTTCTTTATGGATCTGCATACACGGCTAGAAATGCATAAAAATACAGAGACAGTGGGAGAGAAGGAACTTGGGCTGATACAGAATGGGTTTGAGGTTTTTATAAAGAATATAAAGCACGATTGTGAAAAATGGCTGAAGGTTATATTGGGTTCTAGTTAATTTTTGTGTGACAAAATTTGTTGAACATAAGATATTAAGTTATTTATTTTTTCTTTCATTAAGAAACTAAAAAGAAGAGTATGACATGTATATTTCTAGCTTTTACTGAAAAGAGCAAAATTATATTAGGAGCATTTTGGCCAATCAGGGCTCGATTTTTTATACATGTAATATAAAAAGCCTGATTAGATTGTTTTTATAATTTATTGAAAATATCTCAGAATCTCGCTTAGAGATCTTCACATACACACATTTCTACTGACTATGATACCTAATATTGATGGTTAGCTTCCGTATTGTAATTTCATAACTGTATTTCTAGATTCCGCTTTCAATACTGCATCTGCAAGTCACAATAATGATGTAAAGTTTACTTTGTTCGATTTGACAAGACCTGGTTCAATGAAAATAGGAAATGTATAATATTCACATATCTATCCATAATAATACAAAAGACCTCCGTAGTTGTTCGTCCCAACTATGGAAAAATAGATTTAAAACTCTTTGTGGGCCAGATCCCAAAAGAATGGTAACTAACTATTCAATATTACCTCACATATTCAAGGGATGACAATATGGTCACAGAATTTTTCTCCGGGTATGGAGAAATTCTCGAAAGTCAAATCATCAGAGACAGCAAGACTGGCCAATCCAAGGGGTGTGCCTTCGTAAAGTTTGCTTCCATGACAGAGGCTGAGGAAGCAAAACACCTTATCGAGACTAAGCACATTACACTTCCAGGGGCAAGAACATACAAATTATTCTCATCTTAAAGGTTAATAATGTAATACAAATCCGTTGGGCGGATGGTGAGGATGCAAGACTGGGAGTTGACGAGAGTACCATACCCAAATTATTTGTGGGAAGCATTCCTAAACATGTCGTTGAAGTAAGAGATTAATTGATTGAGCTTAACAAAAAGGACAATCTCAGAGATGTTTTCTCTCTCTTTGGAACGATTGAAGAGCTTGTTTTAATGAAGGACCAAGACGGGACTTCGAAAGGATGTGCCTTTATAAAGTTCAAGCAGAAGGAAGATGCCTTATTAGCGATTCGCTTCTTGAATGGAAATGTTTATATTTCCGGGTCAGATAAGCCTGTTGAAGTCAGACTTGCTGAGAAGATTAGAACCAAGACTCCACAAACAACTACAGTCGAGTCTGTTCTAAGGCCCTACCAACAACCAACCCCAAGTATGAATCCCATGATGGTATGCCTTATTATTTTTCGAATAAAATTGAAAGAATCTTCCTTATTACAAGTATACTGCTCCGGATGGCACTCCATATTATTTAAATCCTATCACAAGGCAAACCCAATGGGAAGAGCCACCCCCAGGAAGCTTAGTTTATCCTGAAGCTCCTGAACAGCCTTACATTGTAAAAGGCTCATATCAGCAGAAACCCTCTACCCTAGGAGGAGAGGTTAAGAAGCCAGGCCCAGCTGGATGCAACTTGTTTGTCTTCCATTTGCCTACTGAATGGAGTATGCCTCTTGAAAACTTTTTTAGATTTTTTAGGAGAGGAAGATCTATATTACTATTTCAAAGACTTTGGCAATATCATAAGCCATAGAATTATGACTGACAGACAGACTGGTCGAAGCAGGGGATTTGGTAAGATAAATTAGCTGCTTAATGAATAAATAAATAGGGTTTGTGAGCTATGACAATCCTCAAAGTGCACAGTTGGCAATCCAAAGAATGAATGGCTTCGTAGCAGGAAACAAAAAACTCAAGGTGGAGATTAAAAAGGGAGATGATGATGAACATACGAATCCAACTTCAGGATCCAAGTTTACTCCTTACTAAGGATAATATTACATCTCTTGTATTCTTTATTAATGACTTAAAACAGTGATACACTTAAAGTCCTTTTTATTAGGCGTTTGTAGATTTATGTGAAAATTAACAATATGATTTTTCTTATTGCGATGGATTTCGTTTTGACACTTGTAATTGGTTTTTTAGAGAAAGAAATCCTTTGAAAATTGGTAAAAAGAGAGAATACGTCAAAGAAACACTGTACATATTAGTATTAAAAAAATTCATTAGATAAGCTCAAAAAGGATTTCATATGTCTGACTTGTAACTTTTTTAATTTTGTATTTCAATAAATTTATTGCATTACATGCAAAAAGAAGGAAAGAGTGCGTCTAATTTCCGAAGCAGCACTGATAGTTTGAAAAAGGATGACATCCCGGCACCAAATTATCAAATTCCAATCTATCCTTATCAATACTTAGGTCCAGTCAGTTATCCATCAATTCATCACGATCAATCCAGTGATTCCAGACCAAGGACAAACCAAATGATGCGAAATATGCCTATGCCAATGCAAGGATATGGAATGCCACAATTTATTCCTATCATGATGCCCATGGGCTTTGGACCAGGGCCATATTATCCACAGCCATACATGCCCATGTATAACTATGGAAGACAGTATGATCAGAGAGTTTCTCCAGAAGATGTTGAGATTGGAAGAACGAGTGATAGAGTAAATGACAAGAATAAGAAAATTATGCACCACAAAACAAGCGAACAAATTATTAATGAATTCAAGACTCAAACTCTGCCTAAGTTGAGGCTGAGCAGACTGGTAAAAATACAGGCACTGATGAGAGGATACTACGTCAGGAAATTCAAAATCCCAGAAATAAAAAGAAAGCATAGAATGTACAAACAAATAGCAGAGAAAAAGCTAAATGAGTTTTTAGAAGTAGAGCTTGATTATTTCGCCTAACTATTTAGGACAAAATTATCCCTGATATTGTGCTCGAGGTTATCACAATGAATAAATATGACAGAGACTATACAATGTATAGTCACACCTTAAGAAATCAGCTAGAAATTGTAGATAATATGATTGAGAGAGTGGTTATTTCCATGGCGAGAGACATAGTGAGAGACACTACAAGCAATATTGCTTCAGAGTAACTATTCAATCTCATAATAAAAAAATGTTAGGTTACTGCGATTGAGAAAAGGAGAGCCTGTTGAAGTTGACCTGAATCCATTCTCATTGGCATCAAAGGATATACTCCATAATTACATTAAGAAGGTTGCAGAGGGTATAGCTAGGGAAGCCATAAATGAATTAGTCAATGAATATTTGCTGGAGTCTCAATTTAACCAGCTACTCAAAACCAAATATATCCCAAAAATTGCAGCTGAGGCGACCAACGACGGAATTATGGAGGTTGCGATAGAGGAAATTATTGATGATAAGATTGAAGATATGCTCAGAGAGTTAGGACCAGCTATGATCGAGACACAATATGAGGAATTAGTTGCAGAGGCAACTGATGAGGAACTGGAAAAGGGAGCCAAGAACCATATAAGGAGATTGATTCTGGATGTCCTGTTGGATAATATTAGGGCTATGGTGATTGTGAAGGCCCAAAAGGAGGAAATTGCAGACTCTGCGTTAAGACATAAAAATGTGACCTATATTGAGGATGAAGATCTAGTTCTCAAAGACCATGAAAAATGACATGAGTTAACAGATTTATCAATATAATACACTTGTACAACATAACCAGAATTAAATTGTGTTTTCTCACATGTTTAGCTGACCAATCTGTATGTTATATAACGACCAGCTGTCTCACTATCTCTGATAATCTTGACGACCTATTCAATATATTAGGACATTGTATAGTTCATTGTTACATCTCCTCTTTTGAGTCCATAGTATCTAGCAATAGCATCAGTCACCAAAATTTTGGGAAGCTGACTTTCCTTGACTTTGCTGGAACAGTTAAGGTTTATTCAAGTGAATATTACTATCTCTTCAATAACTCAATCTTCTCTTCATGGGAAATCAAAACATGCTTGGGGACAAGCTCATGTTCAGTGATATTCACTAAGAGTTCTTCTTCTTTGAAGAATTCGATATGGTATTCTTGCTCAAAATCGGCTGGGTTCTAGGATTTAGGAGAGTTTTTTAGGAGTAATTACGACGTTGGTTTCGTTTTGAAGGACAATGATGGCATTGCTTGTATGGGAATTTTTCATGATTTCCATTTTGAGTTTTAATTCTTCTTTTGTGAACTTTTCTTTATCAGAGAAGAAGACATAGATTTTCTGGTCTTCATTTTCCCTCTTGAAGAAGAGCATAGTCATAGAATCTCTGACGTTCTTATCCTTGAATCTTTCTTCGAAATCATTATAATCGATTTTTTTATAGGAATCAGGAACGAAGTATCCTATAATTGAGACCGTTGCTATGAGTAATACCTCTGTCAAGCATCATTTGCATGACAGTCTTGTAAATTCTGAACAACTTCTTCATTTCTCCCACTCTATCTTTTCCTCCCTCCATTTTTAACTTTATGATCTTTAATTAATTAAGCTATTGTTCTGATTAGGTAAAAGACAAGCAAATGTCTAGATTGAAATAGTAGTAATTTCTACATTATGATTTGATATATATATAGATAACTATTGAAAAGATGATGTGTTACAATCAAAAAATGATTAATTTGTCTTTTATTTAGAGATTCTCCTTAAGAATGGGAGCTCTGCTAGACAAAATTCTGTCTAAGTTGGTAGGGCTTTTACTCTCTTTTAAGTAGAAATCGGGGCGATTTTCTTTAGTGTAAGGAGCCTTAGTATCAATGTTCATACTATACTGCTTGGTAGAAGCACTAGAGTAATCATCTATGGATTTGAAGTTGGATTTTCTCTTATGATCCAAGCCTTTATAAAATTGGTTAAATTGGATTCCAAGAGAAGAATCCTCAAACTTGTTTCTGTTCTGGTCAAGAGAGACAAGAGGGTTGCTACCCTTGTAGTGGGGGCTCCTGCTTCTATCATGTTCAGGGACATAGTTCTTCAAAGTATAATCAATTCCAATCTGGCTGCTAGTGAGTTCTCCACGGCTCAGCTCTCTCTTCTTCTTGGTAAGGTTAGAGCTGGACAAGGATGAGGTCATAGCAGGAGTGTTATTCTCATCCCTAAATCCTCCAATCTTGGTGGTGGTAGGAGTGGCCTTAAAGTTGGTCTTGCTTTGGGAAAGAGCTCTAGTACCCTCACTGGTGCCTGCCTTAGGAACTTCTAAAGTGCTCTTCTTGAAATTGGTGGGAGAGAGATTGCTGCTAAGGGATTGTTGGTTGGATCTGTAGTTGCTAGTAGAGTACAAATATGGGCTGTGCTCACTATGGTGGAAATCGCCTAATTCTCTAGTAGCAGAAGTAGCTTCGTTGAAGATTGTAAGAGTCTTTTGGTGGGTGGGGGATCTGCTGCTTAGGATGGGAGCCATATCTCCGGTAGATTTATGGGCCGTAGTTTGAGGGCCTAATTGAGAAATGATGGAGTTTATTTTGGTCTTGAAGGTTGGTGAGAGAAGAGTAGTTTCAAAGATCTTCTTCTTTCTCAAGTTGTCAGTGCTTGGAGTCTTCTTTCCGTTTTCATAGGTCAAATTGTCGATCATTTGCTTGGCCATAGCAGATTTGTTGGTAGTGGTGGCTAATCCACTGAAGTTGTAGTGGTCACCAAGGGTCTTCAAGTTCAAGAGAGAGGTGTTTTCTTGGAACATCTTTGGCTTGTAATTGTCAACATCGAATCTTTGAGATACTGAACTTTGAGAAGAGGGTGACTTGATCTTCAATAAAGGAGATTCGTGACTTAATTCTCTCTCAGTGTGATAGAGCTTGGGCTTTAGCTTAGGTTCCTTGCTTCCTTCATCATTCTTGGTGTGTTGAGCTAGATTTTGAGTCTGGTTGTAGATAGAGAGCTTGCTAGTTCTGGGGGAGGTGATGTCGTCCATTTTCTTAAGAGCTTCTTCTTTTGCGAGGTGTCCTCTAACCCAAGGATGATTTAAGATCTCAGTGAAAGAAGGTCTTTCTGAGGCGTTGGTTTTCAAAATCATTTTGATAAGGTCTTTAGCTTCAGGATTAATTGAAGAGCTATATTGGATAGTGGTCTTAGCAATTGATTGAGAAATTTCCGGAAGGGATCTGCCCTTGAAGGGAGGCTCTCTGTGCAAAAGCTCAAAGAGAAGGATTCCCAAAGACCAAATATCAACTCTATAATCATATGGCTTTTTTTGAATAATTTCAGGAGCCATATACTCGTATGTTCCACAGAAGGTCAATCTAAGAGCATAAAAATACATTTGAATGTACTTACCTCTTTTCATGAATCCTTTGAGCTGACCAACCAAAGTCACAGAGCTTGATATTGAAATTTTTATCAAGCAATAGGTTTTCTGGCTTGATATCTCTATGGAGGATGTCATTTTCATGTAGGTATTTGATTGCAAGGCATGATTGATAGAAGAAGCGGAACACTTCATTTTCAGTTAGAACCTTCTTTTTGTGAAGATAGGAATAAAGATTTCCATTTTCAGCATAGTCCAAGATCAAATAGACATTGTTCTCATGTTTGATGAAGTCGTAGAATTTGATAATGTTAGGATGATCCAGCTTTTTATGAACATGGATTTCAGTTCTCAAATTATGCATATCGGATGCTGTAACTTTGGCAGGGTTAATGCTGACCTAGTTCATTAGGTGAATATGTCAAGAGTGTCTTACAATCTTGAGTGCGAACAATTTTCCAGACTTCTTTTCTCTTGCAAGCTTTACACATGAAAACGATCCAACGCCCAGCTTTGAATGCTTGTCGTTGGGATCATGGAGAAACTCAAATTCAGACAGAGAACGATTAGACTTTTCTGTGAACGCGATTTGGCTCATGTTGCGGGCGTCGTTTCCAATATATTTAATTAAAATATGAATCAAGCTGTTTGTTATTTCCTTAATTCGTATTTTAACAGTTAGCTTTTAAAATTAAAAATGTTATGTAACATCGCAGACTATCTGTTTAACTAGAATGGAGTTTAATTGATTCAAAATGACATAAGACTTTCCAAAAAAGCATATTTAATACTCATCCACTTAGAGATATTGACAAACAAAAAATTTATTTTTTGATGAAGTGCATTGAAGGATAGAGTCCACCTGGACCTGGAGAATCGGTCTTTGCGCATATATCTAACCAAGAACCTCTGGGAGCTTTTCCAATAGTCGGGCTTGGTGATCTTCTCAATTTACTTGGGCTTGATTTTTCAGGATTATAGTAAGCTGGGCCAGGGCTTTCTGGTTGATGCTCCCAGAGTCCACGCTTACTTTGAGCAAAGGTTGCTGATCCTCTAATGTGGTTGAATTCACTCTATGCAAGTTTAAGACAATTTTTGTGAAAATTACTTGGACAGAAAGATCATTAGGATTTTTGCTAGAAAGGAATGAATTACCAGCAGTGTGATGTCTAATTGAAGAATTTGACAAATCTCTTGTCATAGATTTATTGTTGTCGACTCTGACACTCTGATTGTTACTACCTCCCTTAGGACTGTGAAGAATTTGGCTCAAAGGAGAATTGATCTTAGATGTAGAAAGTTGAGAGATACTAGACTTTTTAGGAGGCATATCTGCTGAATCTCTTCTTTCTTGATTAGCAGTCAAGTTAGCCGTACTGGAATTAGCTGCGGCTTTGGGCTTTGTCTTCTTTTTTGTCTTGCTGACAGTTTTCTTCTCATTTGATTTAGTTTCAACAGGTCTATGTTCCTCTTCCTCCTGTTCTTCATGATGTCCGTTTTCATCAGCTTGAGTTGGAGCCTGGTTAGTTTCTCCTTTCAATCTTTGATTAGTCTAGATATTCTTATTCTCTTTCCTGAGTATCATTTACCTCTGATACAACGGTTTTGAAGGCGTTCTCAACTATACCGTCAGGAAATGAGGATAATATATTTACTTATCATTTGGACAATTAAGAGGAGATTACTCTTAAACAGGGATAGATTTGTTTTGTATTGGTCTCTGATATTTATCTTCTCTCCCTTTTCTTTCTCTATCTTAATGAGCTCTGTTACGTCAGAAAGTTAATTTTGGAGTTACCTCCGATTGTAAACTCAGACTCGTTCTCGAAGATACTCCTAAACAATGAGAAAATCCTTTCTATTTCGCCGTCTTGTTCCATTTTGGCAAAAATGTGATCAATATCCTTGTATTTGGAAATTTCCAGCTTCAAGAGATGTGTAAGATGTTCCATTTACAGCCTATTGCAATTAACAAAATTGTTCTAGGGAGAGGGAAGAAAAACAATTCAAAAGAATATTGGCGTACCTTGTTGTGTTTATCTGCTTATTTAAAAAACAATATTGATCTTAATTAAATAACGTCAAATATACGAAACAGTAAATAGATATAAATAAAACTCACGTGATGGTTAGGTTTACGATTACCTCAATCATAGTTCCTCTTACTCAAATTCTTATATAGATATCTCCTCGAAGCTTTTTATCAAAGGAGATTTGTACAATAGCCATTCGAAATTGAATGTGTTAGGCATTCCTCTGTGAGGATAACTTGTCCAATTTGACCAACTAAAAGGTGGTAAGTTTTGGGTTGTTGGGCCACTGATAATCCAAGAAGCCATTGCCTTCATAAGGAGACTGCTAGTAACCTTACCGTCAATCGCACCAAAAGGATAGGCTTCTTCTAATTTAATAAGTAACGGATAGGATATACTATACCTTTAGGTAGTAAATCGCATCTTGGAGCTATAGCTGAGCAAATATCTCCAGTATCACTCTGATTATTATATCTTATGAGCTTCATAGCTCCTTGAACATCGTTCACATTAGGTCCATATTTTCTAGACTTTTTAGATTTTAGTTAAAACAACCTACTTCATGAGCAATGCTCTAGGATCAGAAGTGTAGTTGAAAGGGTAACTTTTATTGTACCCACTGATATCCCAGATACTCTGATTATAGGGGACATTATAACTTCCAACATAACCTTGAGGAATCAATAGAGCCTGTGTGACGTCTTGAGCTGATGTAAGTGAATAAAATTCTTCAATAATCCAGACTATTTGAGTCAAATTAGCCTCTTATTACTTAATACCTATATCATGTGCCTTTTCAATATTGGATTTCTGGTTCGCGTATTGGTTATAGTCTACTATAACCCACTGATTGTTGTGAGTCCCAGAGTGATAATCAAAGAAGTACTTAGCCCATTGGGAAGCATTTGTGGCAATTCTAGTTGCTACTAGACATCTCAACCAACAAGGCAATGAATCATAATGGAAATAATCATAGTTAGTAGTATTATAGTTGTTCAAGGAAGTCTCCATAACAACCAAATTAGTATCAGTAAAGTAATAATCATCCTTGCTTTCCATATCTCCTGGTCTGGCTGAGAAGACAATATGGCTAGCCTTCACAAGAGGATTGTTCAAGTTGATTTTCAGATCCTTGAAGACTCTCAGCATCAAAGGATATCTAAAGGATGAAAAACAATTTGGATAAGATTACATGTTGAAGGTGCTGTGAGTGGCAATTAGGTCATTCTTAACTAATCTGACAAATCCAGTACATTCACCATATTGGCTATTAAGTAATCATTATCACCCGAAATATCTATACGGGAAGTCAGAGCTGTAGGCAGGGATGATGTCTTCAAGATCTCCCATGTTTGTTAGGAAATAAAACTCATCAAAAGTTAAGTGATATTCCTTGGAGAGTCCATTCTTTTGAATTGCTGCAAGATATCCATCGTACATGCCAAAAAGTTGAGACATGGTTGCATTGATGAGTTGCCAGAAATTATCTTTGATGTTGTCTTGTGCTGTTTTAAGGATCCAATTGGTTTGATTTGTAACGAACTGCTGAGCGTCCCCAGGTAGTACACTTTTATTGTTTAGAAGTAACTCTACAAAATTATTCCAAGCATCCCAAATCAGCTGATAAGTCTGGAATCCTTCATAATAACCTGCAGCGTACATCTAACTGAATCACTCAAAAAATCGTATATTGTACTTGTTCATAGTCTGAATAACTTTTATTTGTTTCAATTGTGAGCATACTCCATCCCGTTAGATTCAAAAAGTTTTGAAACGAACCGATAAGGACAGCTCCCTCTCCAGCAAATCCTAATCTGAAGTCTTCTTCGTCAATTTCATGAATTTCTAGGTTTTTATCCTTGTGAGTTATGAGACAACTGAAAATTGATACCATGTAGTGATAGGATCCTCTTGCGAATGAGAGGATGAAGAGAAGAAGAAGACTTTCTAGACTTATTAGTTTTTTCATTTGCAAATATTATTTTATTAATCTATATTTGAAAATAAAATATTTTTTAGACACTTTAGGACGAAGTAGGCTTGTTTCATAAAGGAAATTTTATCTTCATTTTCTATCGGTATTAGAATCCCAGGACGATAAGAAATGAATAAATTAATTTCATAATTTTTCAATTCTTAATGGATTATTTGCTGAGACTTTCCATTCCAGTAGAAAAGATCTTTCTTTTGAAATAATCTCATAGGCAGCAGCTATTTATCCAAGTGTCTCTTCTTTCTTGACCTTCGAAGGCAAGAACTATCAAACAATATTTGAAATCTTCTCCAATCTCATGAAATATTCCATATGGGCAATGATCAGCTACAAAGCTAATCAAGATATTACGTTATATGTAATGGGATTTGGTAACTTACACATTATCGGGAAAGTTATATTGCTTTAGTGATTCTTGTGACGCTTCCTATCTTCTACAAGTACTACAAATCGGTGAACAATGAACAGAATATCGTCTATAATTCTGTTATAATTGCAAACACTCTATGGTTGATGAATAGTTATAAGATGCAATATGCTGAACTAGTTGCTTCAGTAGCTGTCCTGATGTCTTTGGGAGCTTCGCTACATAGGGTTACCAAAACAGATATATTCAAGTTTGAAGAGCAGAGACGCTACCGAGCTTTATTAATTATTCTTGATGTTGTCAACTGTGGAATTCTAGCATTTCATGGATTCCTTACAGAGAGATATAGCTTTATAGTTGAAGCGTTTAGTCATCTTGTTGTATTTATTTTCACTATTTTCTGGATAAGAAAACTGGAAAAAGAGTGTAAGCTTAAGTAAAGATATGTTTATGAAGTTTTGCTACTCTCTAGAAAACAAAATAAACAATTTTGAATAAACAATAATTTTATTGCTCAAATGGAAGATAAGAATGACGCTGTAAAAACTGCCCCTTCACTTTGGCAGAAGTTATCTATGTATGGACAATTATTCTTGTCATCACAGACCCTTGTCGATAACTTTCTCTTGCTTTATCTGAAGAAAAATGATGCAAAACTCTCCCCAGAATTTAAAAAAGAGAGAGACACTGCAGAGAGCATTATATTCTACACTTCAATAGTAGGAAAAGTGTTAGCTTTTGGACTAATAACAAGCAGACTCAGTTTCTTAAATGCTCTTCCATTTAACCCTATTAAAGATATACAAACACTCTTATTAGCCTATGGAACTATGTATGTTGGTGATGGTTTGCCAATTACATTCCTCTGGGAGAAGTTTGAACCTCAGATTATGAATATAATGCAAGGACAGGACGAATTCGTTGATTTATATGCTGATAATCTGATGAATCCATTCAAACTTTTTTATTATGTCAACTGTGTATAAATTCAAGAATTCCAAGATAAAATTTATTGAGTAAAAAAAAAGAGTTCATTATTAGGATATGCTTCTTCGTCTAAGAAAATACAATTTCAAGTTATTATCAAAGGCTTTTGAAATAACTTCTATCTCTCTAAGTTATAGCTCTTCTTTTGGATACAAAACAAATAACCCTAGTTTTCCAGGCAAGCCAAAACTGCATTTTCAGCCCAAAACAACTACAGAGAGGAAAATAAAGCTCGACTTACTCCCCAAACTGTCAGCAAAGCCGAGGGCACTCCCTGATATATCACGAATAGTTAAGTTATACAGAAAAGAATTAGAGAGAATGCCCTTTAACAAAAGAGAAGAGCATTTCAAGTCTAATCCAAATTATTCACAGTATTTTATCGACTTGGTAAAGGATCTTCAGAGTGATAAGTTAGAATTGTATGGATACCCTATGGATCTGATTAATCTATTGATTGATATTCATAAGATAAATGACAAATGGATTGACCAACAGGCGATCAATAACATTATAGAAAATCAGATTCTGAAAATAAACAACCCAAGTCCCGATCTCCTTCCCATCATAATTTCATTCTTTGCAAAGTTCGAAAAACATCCAAAACTATGGTCAAAAATTGTTGTATGGTTTGACAAGGCTGATATCTCATACCTTGCAGTATCGGAAATTGTGAATATCATGTGGGGTCTAAATAAAGTAGACGAATTGAATAATAGCTTGTATCAAAAGCTCAGCAGCTTGCTTTACGAACGAGAAGACAAGCTTAATTTTATCGATATTGCAGTTCTTTCCAATATCTATCACAAAAAGAAGGAGTGGGGAGATTTAGTTAAGCTCTCAGAGACTTTTCTCAGGTATGAGCCTAATTATAAGTTCGAGAAATTGAACCATAGGGATATTTCAGAATTCTTTTGGAACCTGAGCTTCGTTAGCAAATCTATTGATAAAAGAGTAATTCCTTTAGTCATTAGAAACTATGTGATTCCTCAGGCTCCCAGGTTTACACACAGCCAGGATATTGCACAAATTTTGATAACATCAAATAAACTGAAGGATTATCTGAAAACCTTACCAGCTGATTTGAGGTTGAAATATGAAACAACGTTGAAGGAATTAGCCAAGTCTTTTCTCAGCAAATATGAATACTTTTCTTCGCAAAGAAACGAGAAACAGATAAACGAGCAGGATCTTTGCAATGTATTATTTTCCTTGATTAACTTCGAGTTCATTGAAGAAAATTTTCTTAGGCTGCTCTTGAATTTCTTCTTCTTTAACATTGGAATTATAAAACCTATAGGAATAGGCTATTGTTTGCATGCCTTATCCATGAAGAGAAAAACTCTTTTCTTAGAATATGCACCAAAGATCAACGAATGTCTAGAAAAGCATCCAGAGCTAATCAATCATCAAAACATAGGATATATGATTTGGATTATGAAAGAACTGGGACAACAAAAATCTACAGTGGTGCTTGATCGTCTCCTTGCTAAGATAACTTCCATTAATCCAAAGGAAATCCAAGCGGTCTTTAATATCGAGCAATATTTCCACACTTTTCACGCTTTGGAAACAATGGGAATGCTCAAGACGAAACCTGAGATATTTGAGAAATTATTCCAGGCCTTCCTGAGTCTCAATGAAAAGCAAATTACTGAGGCTAGATTAATTAGTTTCTCAATCTTCTTCCAAAGTCTTATGGTCCATTACGACTATAAGTTGCCATCTAGGGAATATCAAAATAAAGGCTTGAAACAAATTCTGAGTGAGATAACATTATCTATTATCAAATTTTTGAAGCAGAATAAAGATGATCTAAAAGGATTTGGTAGCTTGGTCTATAATATTATGAAGAGTGAAATCAATGATACGGAAGTATGGAATCAAATCAAAGATCTAATATCTTCTTTGACTTATGATAGTTTCGACTTAGCTGAGAGTATCCACTTCATGCTTGGTATCCAGGGGTATTGGGGACCAAAATCCGAGATATTTGAAATAGTTAGATACAAGTTCTTTAAAGAAAAGATCAGAGGAATGAAAGTGACTGAGATAAGGGACTTAGTTAAGGATGAGCCTTATGGAAAGACAATTATTTCATTTTTTAGTGATGATATAAAGGGACTGTTAAAATCCAGAGAGAAAGAGTTCGGACTGAATCAAAAAGCTTTAGAAGAAATCAGGAAAGCTTTGATGTAATGTATTCTGTTTCAATAGTAATCCATCATAACTATTTAATTCTGAAATTTTGTCTTAAGAATGTGTAAGAGAAATTGTTACAATATCTAGATTTTCGACATTCTGGATTCCCGATTAAATTTCAATAAGGAAGTAACAATTACTTCAGTTACCTTTGATTATCTATTTGGAGCCTTCATTGTATTATAACAACTCTCATATTTCCTAAGTTCCATCGCTAATTCATAAAAACATATCTCACAATAGGCCAACTTATAAATCTGTATTGTGTTATTATTTATTGCAATAAAATAAAAATGTTATTAGCAAACCCTGAAACCTCGTTTCCAAACTTAGAAAAATTGCTTCGATCTGAAGATAGCTCTCAACAAGACGAACCCATTCCTACACCTCTCCACAATAACCTTTCCAAAGTATTCATCAAAAAACCGAAAAACAGGCCACCATTCCTAACAAGTAGCAACAGAAAGCCTATATTCCTACCACCAAGCACGGAAAGAGTAGTATAACTCTTTGATATAATTTTGATTATTTTAGCAACCAAAGCGAAGTGAAAGCTTAGCTTTACCAGCTGATGTGGCACAATCATCAATATTATCAGTTTTTAAAGTAGAAAAGGAAGGGCTAGAACCTGTCAAACAGGAGACATTAAGGCTAGATGCAAAGGAAAATCCTAGAAAAAGCTCGTACAAATCAATTCACAAATCAGCATCTGAAATTCTATCAACTAACAAGCGTGTAGTTACTGAAAAAGAACCATACGAACTCAAGGGAATATATTACAGAAATTATGTCGGCAAAGAAAGACAAGCCTTAGAAACAGACAATGAGGATGTTGGCCACAATCCCTTTGTAAGATTCGAGAGATTGGCACTCCAAAGAAGCTTAAATTTGCTCGAAAACCAAGATAAGTTAAAGTACCTAAGAAAAGGCAATAAATATGAGGATGATGATTATGCAATTTATCAGATGGGGAAGTATAAGAGGCCTCAGGATGCAGTTTTAGCAAACATCAATTCTCAACGAAAAGCTATACTTCCTTTAGAAAGAAAGATATATAGAAAAACTTATTTCCAGGTATATGAAGATATCAAGCGCAGAATGCCAAATGATAAAGCCAAGCATATGCTGTCCCCTCGGTGGGAAAGAAAGTACTTTGCCAAGACATTTATCAAATTGCCGAAATTAACTCCTTTGAGATCCCTAAAAAGCCAGGAACTCAATCCCAATCCAGACACACAAGTCACTAAGCAGGTGAGTATAGAAACAAATGAGACTCTGGCAGAAGAATCTCCATTAAAAGTCAAGCAAAGGCCACAAGGTAAATTAAGGAGAACTGAATCAGAAGATGCATTGTCTATGTATATCAAAATGTTTGCTGATCTAGAAAAAAAGACTGTGGATTATAAATTGCAGCAGAAGCCTCTGGCTATTAGAGGCTCAAAGAGCAATCTTAATGAAGTGGAGGAATATCCGAAAAAGAAGTATAAATATACAATAGAATCAAGAAGAACAAAAAATGAATCTGGACTTCATTTTCATGGTATCAAGAATCTAGAATGATTATGTTAATTTGTCTAGAAGATAGAATAAAGCGAGAAAAGGTAATATCAATTACTGTGCTCAAAGAAAACTTCCCCGATATCTTTCAGAATAGAGAAGTATATGGAAATAGAATTCTACAATGTCTTGGGATAAATGAAGATCTTTCAGATTCAATAGAATGGGAGAAATTCTTGCAATTCACTAAGATCGTAGTCTTCAATGATTGTCCTTTAGAGGAGACAGTCAATTTTGTCATTCAGGTATTCTCTAGTTTATAGTAATAACTTCTAGTTCTTTAAGGGGGACAATGACAACTGCACAATCTCATATTTCCTAACAGTTTTGAAAAATTTGTTAGAGGAAAGGTTTTCAGACTCTAAGGATGTTGATGAATTGCTTCATTATATTGTTGAGAACTATGAGAATTATGGAATTATAAGGCCAGATTCAGAATATATAGATTTCGAAATGTTTCAGAAGATTTATTTAGAGAAAAAGATGAATATCATACACCTTCAAGATGTGATTGTTAATAAGAAATAACTACTTTTCAAATTGCTTTCTATGTAGAATATGATTTGAATTTGATTGTTAGTACTTATTGAAAAATTTTCAAATTTATTCAATTGAATTTGATTTTTATAATTATTATTTTATTTGAAAAGAAATGAAATATCCCACAATTGCACCCACTGTCTCTTGGGTAAGAATTATGCCCGTTATTAAGGTTGGGTTGAGGTATCGTATATCGCTATAAATTCCAATTTGATTTTTACCTTTATTATTTTAATTATGCCGAGAAAGAATCAGCGCTCGTATTATTTCAAAGACTCTGCAGTTGCTATTTTCGAGACTTCCTTTTCAAGTTGATTGCTCTGAGGAAGGAAAGCATTTTTCACTCAGGAGAAAATGCTCCCTTCATGAATAAGACATCAATTCCGAGTCGTATAAAAAATAATTTGAGTTCACAATATTGTTGAAGCTCTGACAGGCAGTATTCATATTTGTGAAACTCAAAAAAATTCCTTTGTGACTAGCTGAGTCTTTGTAAGAATAGTGTCGCTTGTAATTGGCTAAGGGATTATTTCTAATAAAACATATTCAAATTCTTTTGTTTAAATTCAAATTGGGATTATTTGGTAACGTAAAAAATTCAAAAATATAAAAATATTGTAAATAAGAATACTTGTATAAAATTATTAAAAGAGGATTGCTAAAATACCCTTGAAACATCTAATACTCTCTTCATTCAAAAGAAAAATAAAATCCTTGAACTCTAACATCGAACCAAAAAAAAAATCCTCAAGAAAAATCAAAGATACAAAAATACCTCGAGAAATTTATTATTTTTTTCCTTTTTATTAATTTTTTTTACTTTTTTTTTTTTTTTAACAAAATTTTCAATTTAATAATCATATCTAAAAAAAATTCTTTGCTGTGGGTAAAATTTTTTTCAAGTCCAAAATTTTCAATATCAAAATTCTTTATTTGAGTTAACAAAGCAGACTAAATAAATTTTATCTATATCATAACACATGGAAGATTCTGATAATCTTATCTTTTTGACATTAAAGCAAGTGGGCTGGTATTGATTTTATGCTTGAAATAATCGAATAGCAATATAAAGTCTGAATCATTGAATAAGATAACATCAGATGAGCTCAAAAATATTGTATTACAAATTTTCAAGGTTCTTGGGGTGGATATCAAGCCTTTTCAATCAATTGAGCCAAGCCAAAAATACAGAATAGCCAATAAAATCGTAGATGAATTGAAGGTAAGGATGCCACAAAAATGCTGACCTATTAGAAACAATTAAGCATTCAAACCGAATTCATGCTCTTTATTAACCCTACTCCTTCTGAAGTCAGAAAGCTATTGATAGCTCTGATCTCAAAAATATCTTCTATGGAAAGCAGCAAAGGATATGAGCCAACAAGCATGACTTACGAAGAGAGAAATGAATTAGAAAGAAAAAAGCAATATTCCAATTTGTTAAAAGCCTGGAAAAATGATGAATGGATTCTACCAGAATTGGTCGAATATAAGCCTAGAAAGAACAAGTTCCTTGAATTGTCCCTTGACACCCAAAGTTTAAAGCAAAACTTTATTCCTTTAAGAGTTCCTAAAGCGTCATATTCTAGTTTATTTGCTTCAGTTGCCGGAGAGCTGGCCAGGTGGAAAAGAGCTGGAGAAGAAAAAGAGAAGGAGACTGATTACCTACGACCATTCGAAAATAAGAACGAGAATAGAGCTAAATATGCCAGAAGGAATAATATAGATGCCTGGGAGATTAGTCTGAAGAAAGCTCAAAAAGAGACAATTAATGACTTTATTAAAAGCTTGGATAGGGAGGAAGAGAAGCCAGAAGGTATAGAATAAAGAATATTATAGGTTAATAACGTAGAAAAACCACAAGAGCCAACTCTGTATGCTCTTGAGCTCCAATTCAAGCAGGATGAATCAGATAAGGAATCGGAAGCTGACAGCGAGAGCACAGAAGCATCCAAGAAGAAGGGAGTGGAATTCGATATTGAGAAAATAAGGGCACAACATAGAGCTGAGCTGGACAAAATAGCAGAGTTGTTGAATGAAAAGCAAAAGAATATTGTTGCTCTTGAAGAGAAAATTAACAATATTGAAGAATCGAGACAAAGAATGGAGGAAGAATTAGAAGAACTTAAAGTACAGAACCTTAGTATACAGGAGAATACAGAGACTCTACATGAACTAGCAACAGCTTTAGAAAATCCTGAGAAAAGTGAGAAGGAATTGAATGAGCTAATCACTCAATTGCAAAGTGATATAAACGACATGAAGGATGAATGGACACAACGCAAGACAAAGGTCATGAGCAAGATTGAGAAATACAAAGTGACTATTGAAGAGAATAGAGTAATTTTCGTCTTATGTTTGTTTTATGTCTTAAAGGAAAAATTAGAAGAAATCAAGAGCAAGATAAAGTTCATTGAGAACGACTATGATTCGTTGATTCAAAAGATCAAAACCAATTACGAATTAAAAGCACATCTTCAAAATGAGCTCCAAAACTTGCCTAAAGAAGTTACCAGAAATGTTTTCGTGAAGAGAATAAATGAGTTAAATGCAACTTACCTAAAGCAAAAGAATGAGCTTGCTAAAATATTAAGTGATGTCCAGAATGTACAAAAGGTCATTGACTATAATACCTCCCTTGCAGAAAGATTCTGCACAGAAATTGAGAACCATCTCAAGGCAGTATGTTATTGATGATAATCTTCTTATGATTTAAGGATTCTAAACCTGATAACTTAGCCAAGGCCATGCTCAAAATGTACGAACAATATAATCTCGTAAGCTCTTTTGTATGTCATTAATAGGATAGACGTTCAAAGAGACAGTGAATAATCTGAAAGAACAAGGAAAGAATAAAATAGAAGCTAGAGAACTTGAGAGAAAAATTGAGTTTTTACAAAGCAAAGGATATAGCTCTTTGATAAGCAAGTTGCAGGCTGATTTGGCTGTATTAAAGGAGGAGAATAATAAACTTTTATATCAATATCAAGTAAAAATGCAATCTAATCAATAGTTTTCTTGTATGAATCTTTCCTAAGGCCATCCAAGTGTCAAAATAGTGATTAATTAGATAATTTTATTAACCTAAGGTAACATACAAAAGATTGGCATAGAAATAGTTATTATGATTGTACAACTACATTAAAAAATTTTTGAATTACGAAACGTTCTCTTACTTTGGAATATGGAATCTTGGGTCATTTTGATAATTTGGCTGTCCATTATAGTTATTATCTTTGAGCAAGTTCTCGAAATTGGTAGAAATTTGAACGTTCATGTTGATAGGAGCAAATTGCTGGCTCAAAGCATCAAAATCCACGTTATTAGTAGGCTGTTGGTTATTTTTATTTTGGTTTGGATTCTGATAGTTTCCTTGGTTGTTTCCAGTATAGTTCACATTGAAGTTGGTAGTTGGCTGCTGATTGGGCCTGTTAGTGTTGAGAGTGAAGTTAATGTTCTGATTTTGGTTACAGTCCATTACTTGTACACTGGTGGTTAGGGGGATATCATCAATTTTGTTAATAGGCTTTTGTCTGTCAAAGCCATTATAAGGGTTTGGCTGGAAGTTGCTCTGTCCAGGGTAGTTATTCTGCTGATAAGGATTGTTTCCAAATTGACTAATGGGCTGCATATTTTGATTTCCTGGATAATTGTTGAATTGAGAGTTCATTGGGTAGTTCATATTATTTCCACCTATGAATTGTGAATTTTGATTAGGGAATCCTGGCTGATAATTGTTTATACCCTGGCGGTTCACAATTTGGCTGTTAGGGTTTAGATTCATGGATCTAGCAATTAAATCTTTTTGGTTCATGATAATCCAAACGAAGCCTCTGTCTATGATATCAGGAGTAAGTAAGATTTTATTCTCTTTAGGTCTCTTGTCTCTTCCTTGTTTTGCATCATCATCAGTAGTAGTATACTTGGCTAGGCTGATATCGTTTTTAATAAAGAGAGGCATAGCTTTTCCACCGCTTTTGAAGAAGGCATAGCAAAGCATCTTGAGAATTTTCTCTCGTTTGCCAATGCCATTGTAACGGTAATCATATTCTTCATTTACGTGGATAACAAATTCATCACTCAAATGATAAGTGGTGATAGTTATTGCAGAGACTTTTATAATTTGAATTTTCCTTCGGATGGCGGTTTGTGGAGCAAGCCAAAAGGCAATCTTAGTTAAAGGGTTGTCATTTGGAGCAATATTATAGAGGGCTTTTGAAGTGATCACAAGAATACGTTCTTGGGAGTTTCCATGTTTGTTAATCTTCTTGAGCATGCCAGAATATAGAATCTTCTCATCAGCCTCGAAAAAGTTCCTGATCTCTTGATTTTCTCTGATGTTTAGCTCATCACAGACCTCGATCTGAGATTGACTCAAGGATTGAATCATTTTAGTTAATATTTATATTGTATTTATTAAATATTTCTCTAATTGTATTTAATACAGAGATTTCTTATCAGAGAAAATTGGGACCTTCCTCACCTTTCCATCAATATTCAATCGAAGATCTTTAAGAATACAGTATTGATAACTCAATCCTTCAAATTTGTTACTTAGTAATTATTGATAATCTAGAGGTACCTTTCAAAATTTCTCATGGCTTAAATTCGAAATCTTTTACCTAACTGTTTGTCTCTCAAAAGCCAAATATATAGGAATTCAAAATGAAGAATTGATACGGTCTTTCTCATCAAGTTGAGTATCTTTTTCTTTTTCACACAAGCAATTCCGAAAACGAAAATAGTAAGTTTAGGTCTATCCAAACTTATAATGGATTTATAGTCCAATATCATTTTCTTGAAAATTGACTTATAACCCTTTACTTTAATTAGGAAATATACAGAATAGACTTCAAAAAGAAAAAGTATTCAAAGATGTACAAAGCAATGTTAATCATTATTTAGGTAAACCCTATCATTGTTTCATCCATTTTGCTTAAGCTGAACCTGATTCTTCTCTGAAATAGAAGATCAACATGATAAAATCCCAATCTTGAGCTCCAAACTTTCTAACTCTCTAAAGAGAATCATCACTAATATGAATGGCATTATAAGCAATTTCATCTGGGCTAATTTGTCTTGGAAATTTATCTTTGGATAAATGATCACGGGACTTTTCCTTTTTATCCAGAATATCAGTTGTAACCTTTCGATCAGAGTCTCGGGATGTATTTTTTCTCTCGAAATCTTCATATGATTTTGATTGACTTCTTTGAACATCCTTTTTCTTTCCAACGTATGTACTAAATTTAGACTTTGGAGTTCTTGTTGAAGGCGTTGTCTCAGGCTTATTATCAAAGTTTTTCTCAGTTTGAGATAACTGGCTCGTGAACTTTTTCGTTAGGATCTTAGTAAGAACTCCCACTTCGTTCTTGATCTCATCTTTCTTCTTTAATTTTAGTCTCTCTTCCTTCATGGCTAAAAGGATCTTTGTAATATTGTTATGAGGGAAATAGACAGTGAAATTCTTGACAGCATCGAATTGCACTTCTTTCACAATGTTAGCTCCTTTCCTGTAGCTTTTCCTACTTCTGAATGATCTATCAACTTTCAATTCTTCATCAGGCTCGTTTTCATCCTCTGCCTGGACTGGACTTTCAAAATCAAGTTCAAAATTGTTGGACCCTGGGTTCAGATTGCTATTTTTTCTCCCTTGAATTGTTGTCCTTTTGCGATACTGAAACTGTATATCTCTTTCATCATAACTGCTTTTAGAATGCTCTTCAAGTCTGAGATTAGAAATTCCTTTTCCGAACTGTTTTAGAGAACTGATGGAGCCATCTGAAATCTTTTTAGCAGCTTCCACAATTGCTCCAATCTTCGCGCGAGCATTAAATTTCTTTCTATTAGGATTTCTCTCAAATGTTGATCTGAATTCTTTGTCATCTTCAAGCATAGTTCTGATGACTTCCTCACTGTTCAGCACAAGATGTAGGCTTGGACAATACTTAGCATAGTGACCTTCTCTGTCACAAGCCAAGCATTTGACTAGGAGCTTCTCAACACTTCCATAAAAGTTGACCTTATCTTTGATAAAGCAGAAAGTTTCCTATGGAATAAGTCAGGAATTAGTTATTTTTTTACTTTTTCAATGGGATATTTGTTCAATAATTGTAGGAACTTTGGCTTATCAATGATGAAGAGAATGGTGAAGTTGACACTACGGGCTGACGCTGTACGAGGACGATCAGTGAAAAATGAATACTCTCCAAATGATGCTCCTCTCTATTATATTATTTTCGAAATTTTGATGTATTACATGCAATGTGTCTAACACTCTCTCACATCCTTGGTAAAAAATTTCTACTAAACCTGAAGATATGAAATAAATTGAGTAATTAGTATCAGTTGGCTAGAATATTAGGGAAAAAGGCAATTGTTACATCGAAAATGATCTCCCCTGGTGAATACGTTTTCTCTTCAAGATAATTATATAACTCCGACATGAATTTGGTTCCGAAATTATTGTGAAATAGCTTGCTTTCTCTCAAGACTTTTCCATGTATCTCTTTCACAATCTCTTCCCTCAGGCTTTCAGAGAAAGTAGACAGAACATTTTCTTCCAGGAGTTTATTCTCATTTTCAGTTTCCAATAAATGCTCCAGATACTTCCTCACTTTCAGCTGAGTCTTTTTACTCAATTCTTTCTTTGCCATAAACTTTTGGATCGAATATAGCTTTTGCCTAGAGAATTAATCAAATAGAACTAATCCTGAACCTCGTCTTTGAGACTGAAGCATTGATGTTTTGGAGTAAGATGCCAATACTATTCATCGCAAATGCAAATAGACCACAACCTATAAGCATAACTACAATATTCAGGACCCTTTCAGATTTAGAAACGGGTGTATAATCTCCATAGCCCACAGTAAGCATCGTTGTGGTGGCCCAATATAGAGAAGCAATATATCTCTCACTGACATCCTCATAGAGGGTATCCATTTGATAAAGCCAAGACTTCTCGGAATTGTCAGCATTCAATTTTCCTAAAAAATGCCAGAGACAGGCACACCAATGCGACATTAGAACTACAATCAGGATAAGATAGAGCAAACTTATTAGACCATTTACTACAGAATCGTATTGTAAATAGTCTTCGATCTTCTTTATATGACCTTTCAGTCTCATAATACGAACAATCTTAATCAATTTGAAGAATCTAATCACTTTGACAAGCTTAAAACCCTCACTATCATAAGCATCCTTAGAATTGTCAGCAGCATTAGCTATCCAAACATAGGGAAATGAAGCTAGAAGATCAAGCCAGAACAAGGATTTCAGATATTTTTTGGCGATCTTTTTATGATCCATTACATAAGCTCCATCATAATAGTAGCTTGTGTGGAAATTCAGAACAATGTCCAGAAGAAAGAAAACATCACCGAATCCCGAAAAGATTTGCAGGCTTCGGGATGGTTCAACATCAAACCCAATATGAAAAGGTACATATAAGAGGTCAAAGCAGATTAGAATGAGTGCAATTGTATCCCAGCAAACTCTAAAAGTCCCGTTTGGAAGTTTGGGAATGAGCAGTATTTGAAACCAATATTGAAAGAAGAATGCGAATTCCCTACATCTTAGGGCAATTCGATGAAGGGAATCTAGACCATGATGTTTATGATAAATAATAAATTACCTTTAAACTTTGCAGCTTTAGATTTTTTCTTATCTTCAATCCTTTTCAAGAGCCGTTTTACAAGCTCTCTATTCAAATCCTCTCTAATGATAGCATGTTTTTGGAGAAGCTTTCTCAGCTTAGTTGACTGTCTTGTTAACTTCTCTTTTTGTTCTTTCCTAGCCTTAACAATTTCAGTCCGGGTACTAAAGGGATCGACTTCCAAGAATTATGTCTGCTGTGAAGCAAAATTTTTTTCTTGCTCAGCACATATAAACGAGTAATCTTGAGGAACCATCTAAGTGATTCTTTTGGTTAAAATGTTCATAATGCAAAAGATCTATTTTCTCACATA
>Ga0065720_1003351_pt1 | contig 35915 bp, 25 predicted proteins | sample Thericmetagenome_FD_59107 | JGI IMG/M metagenome (GOLD analysis project Ga0065720, IMG submission 59107) | Thermophilic microbial communities from the Joint Bioenergy Institute, California, USA of rice/straw/compost enrichment - eDNA_2 v2... | ecosystem: Engineered > Solid waste > Grass >... | reverse complement strand
GCGCCGCGGCGTACGGTCAGGCAACAACGGCTCCAACCGAGCCCACTCCGCATCCGTCAAATCATGACGACCAACCACAAAAGTGGTCTATCCCACCCGCCGTCAAAGATCCAGGAGACACGCCCTAGCCCGCGTCGACGGCGTTGGCGGATTGCCCGGCTGCCGCCGGGGCGCCCGGGCCTGCAGACGGACTTGCCGGGCCGTCGATTACGGGGCTGCCGATGGAACTCGCGCGCCGGCCACTGGGGGTTCCACGAGTGGGAAACGAGCCTTGACTTTGCGCGCGCTCGAAGTCCTAACGTCGCGCGCATGCAGTATCGATTCCTTGGTCGCACCGGGCTGCAGGTCAGCGAGCTGTGCCTGGGCACAATGTCGTTCGGCAGTTGGACCGACGAGCCAACGGCCCACCGCATGCTCGACCTCTTCGTCGACCGCGGGGGCAACTTCATCGACACGGCCGACGTCTATGGCGCAGGTGCGTCGGAGGAGGTCATCGGCCGCTGGCTGCGCGGGCGCCGTCGCGACGACCTGGTCATCGCGACCAAGGCGTACGGCGACATGGGCCCGGGCCCCAACGACGGCGGCGCCGGCCGGAAGCACCTGCTGTCGGCGGTCGAGGCCAGCCTGCGCCGACTCCGCACCGACTATATTGACCTATATCAGATACATGTCTTCGACGACGGCACCCCGCTCGAGGAGACGCTGTCCACTCTCGATGCTCTGGTGCGGTCAGGCAAGGTGCGGTACGTCGGGGCCAGCAACTTCGCCGGCTGGCAACTGCAGAAGGCGCTGGACCTGGCGCGTCAGCACGGCTGGGAGCCGTTCTGCGCCCTGCAGCCGCTGTACAACCTGCTCGACCGGGAGGCCGAGTGGGACCTGCTGCCCATCTGCCGCGCCGAAGGCCTCGGTGTCCTCGCGTGGAGCCCGCTGCGGGGCGGCTGGCTGTCGGGGCGCTACCGCCGAGGCATGACCGCTCCGGAATCGGGCAGCCGGATCGACACCGACCCCGAGGCCAAGGGCTGGCCCGAGGCGTGGGCGACGTACGCCACCGAACGGACGTGGCAGATCATCGATGCCCTGTTCGAGGTGGCCGAGAAGACCGGCCGTACCCCGGCCCAGGTGGCCCTGCGCTGGGTCATGCACACCCCGCCCGGGGTCATCCCGATCGTCGGGGCCCGCACGGTCGAGCAGCTCGCGGACAACCTCGGGGCGGCTGACGCGCCGCTGGCCGAGGAGCACGTGGCCCGGCTCACCGCGGTGAGCGACCGTCCGCTGCCCTACCCATTCGGCCTGCTGCAGCGGTTCCGTCGCCGCGGGTAACGGGGGCGGGCCGGGCCAGGGAGGTCGCGGGCGCACCGGTCCAGGACGGGCCGCGGCCGTCCGGTGGGGTTCCCCGGAGGGGGGGGCCGGGGAACCCCACCGGGATGCCGTTACGACGCGCTGCAGGTCAGCGTCGGTACCTCGTTGGTGGAGTTCCACGTTCCGAGGAAGCCGAACGTCGTGCTGGCGTTTGGTCCGAGTGATCCGTTGTACGGCGCGTTCCGGACCGTGATGGACGATCCGTTACTGCTCAGGTCACCGTTCCAGAGCTGGGTGATCGTCTGTCCATTGGTGAAGGTCCAGTTCACCGTCCATTGTGAAATGGCCGTGCTGCCCGCCTGCACCGTGACCTCGGCCTGGAAGCCGCCCGGGTACTGGTTGACGACGGCGTACGTCGCCGTGCAGCTGCCCGGCGGGTTCGACGTCGGCCCGCCGCTCGTGGGCCCGCCGCTCGTGGGCCCGCCGCTCGTCGGTCCGCTGCTCGTCGGTCCGCTGCTCGTCGGTCCGGTCGGGGATCCGGTCGGCGGCACGAGGTGCGGCTGCAGGATTGCGTACTTCTGCTGGTTGATGGAGTACCAGTCGTCGAGCGCGATCCCACCGGTGTCGCCCGAGTTCGGGTTCCACGACCAGTACGTGAACGACATCCCGTTCTCGGTCAGGTAGTTCATCAGCGTGGTGAGCCACTGCACGTCGAGCGGGTTGGCCAGCGTGCTGCCGAACTCGCCCAGCAGGATCGGGGCCACGTTCTGCTTGGCGATCTTGCCCCAGAAGTGGTCCCAGACGGCGGGCAGGTTGTTGGGGAAGTCCGGGTCGTTGAACCACGGCTGACGGTCGTACACCGAGATGGCGTAGTCGTGCGGGGCGTAGACGAGACGGTTGGGCACGTTGAGCCGAACCGGCTGCTCGATGGCCTGGGACAGGTTGCCGCCCCACCAGTCGCAGTTCTGCCACGGGTCGGGCACGTTGTCCCACGCGTTCGGGTTGCCGCCGGAGAGGCAGCTCACGCCCTCCACGAAGATGAGCCAGTTGGGGTTGACCTCGAGGATCGCGTTGCCGATCCGCTCGGCGGCCAGCCGCCAGTCACGGGCGGGGTCGCCGCAGCCCCAGCAGGCGCCCGTGCCGTTGGGGTCCGTACCCTCGGCGTGCGGCTCGTTGAACAGGTCGGCCCCGATCACCGTGGTGTTGCCCGCGTACCGCTGGGCCAGCATCTGCCAGTCGGCGATCATGCTCGCCTCGGACACGGTCGGGGTGTACCACAGCGCGGTCTGGCCAGCGGCCGTCGGCCGGTGCCGGTCCAGGATGACGCGCATGCCCTTGCTGCCGGCGTACTCGATGACCTTGTCGAGGATCTCCAGCGGGTGGAGGCCGATCAGATCGGGGTTGGCCCACGTGTTGATGCTCGTGGCTGTCGCCCCCGGCCGCAGCGCGTCACCGGAGTACGGGATGCGCAGCGTGTTGAAGCCGAGCTCGGCCATCCGGTCGATCTGCCCCCGCCACGTGGCCGGTGGGCTGGCCCACAACCCGTGGAAGGTCCGGTTGTCGGTCTCCATGCCGAACCAGTTGATGCCGGTGAGGCGGACGGTCGCCCCGGTCGCATCGACGATTCGGTTGCCGTCGGTGCGCAGGTAGCCGGTGCCGGTCCCGGCGGCCGTGGCCGGCGCCGCGCTGATCGTGATGGCAATGAGGACGGTAGCCGCCGCCGTGATCGCCGCCGCGATCGCCCCGATGAGGCGGCGTGGCCTGATGTGCCGAAGAGAGTTGGCTGATTGATGAGGATTGGTGGCGAGAGGAGGGTTGGAGGTCATGCGTGATCTCCGTTCCGGGCGCAATGAAGCGGCGCGGCAGCGCTACCGCGCCGGTGGACGGTCGCGGAGTTCCGTGCCCGGGACGGGGGTTATCCCAGTGGCATCCCCACGTACGGGATGCAGAGTACGCAATCGATCTGGTCTTTGTCGATAGCCATCCACCACCGAAACCCGGCCACCGCCGTCGCCCGTCCACCGCCCGGCGGGGGCGGGATCACGCGTCCCAGTAGACCTCGACGCGCCAGCCGTCGGGGTCGAGGCACTTGAACGACACGTGCTCCGGCTCGTCGTAGCGCTCGACCACCGGTACGCCCGCAGCCTCGAGAGCCGCCAGCTTCTCCCGCACGGCCTCCGGACCGGGCATCGCGAAGCCGAAGTGCAGGAAGTACGGGAACGGGTCCGGCGGCTCACCCGGGTGCAGGGCAAGGTCGAAGCCGTCCTCGTTGCGGACGATGATGGTGCCGTCGTCGAACCGCTGGGCCGTGGCCGGGTCGAAGCCGAAGTGCCGGTGGTAGAAGTCGAGGCTACGCTGCTGGTCACGGACCGGCAGGCCGAGGTGAGACAGTCGCATGTGAACTAGTTTCACCAGTCACGGGCCCGGGCGGGCAACTGATAATCGGAGACCGGCCGTCCGCGTCCGGCCCGGCCGGTCAGGCGGTGGTCCGGTCCAGGGTGTCGCAGACGTACTGCCAGGCGGGTTCGGCGAGCCGGTCGGACAGGACGGTGAAGAGCTCGACGCTGTGGCGGCCGGGCCAGTCGGCCGGCAGCAGCTGCGGGGGCAGACCCGGATCGATGTAGGGAATCGTGCGCCACACGTCGATGCCGGCCACGTAGATCCGGAAGGCCTCGGCGGCCGAGGGTTGACGGTCGGGCAGCCGGGTACTCATCGCCGCGATGAAGTCCCGGTGGGCTGACTCGATGGCGGCCAGGTCCCACCACTGGGCCACCGCGTCTTCGATGCGGCCCGCGACCCGGGGGAGTTCGGTGCGGAACAGCGTGGCGTGGCGGCGGATGTTGAGCTCGTGCAGGATCTCCTCCACCTCGTCGGCGAGGTAGTCGGGGCAGATCCACAGGCCCGGGGCCACGATCCCGCAGCCGATCCAGTGCAGGCGTCGCCGTAGTTGATGGCGCACGGCCCGCTGCTGTTCCGGCAGCGAGAACGAGATGAGGCACCAGGGGTCGTCGATCGACATGGACCGGGGCGTGAAGATGCGCCGGTCCCCGCGCTGCAGCATGCGAACGGCCCCGGGGTGGACGGCGTAGCCCGGAACCCCGTCGCGGCGGACGCCCACGATGACGGCCCGCTTCTTCAGCCGGGCGATCGCGGTGCGNGTCANNGGCGGCGCCGAGCCGACCTCCTCGGCCAGCCGGACCAGGGCGGCCGTCGCCATCCAGCCGCCGGCCCGGCGCAGGTAGAGACCGACGATGGTGAGCACCAGTGACGCGGCGCTGCCGGGACGGGACGTGACGTCGTCGGTCGCGATGATCGTGTCACCAGCGTCGGCGCCGTCAGCAGCGTCACCGATCCCGTCATCCGCCTCCGGGTCGCCCGCTTCGCTGATCACGGCCTTGGCTCTGCCCCGTGGTCATGGCTCGGTGGTCATCGCAGGACGTTCCGCAGCTCCTCGCCGATGGCGCGCACCCCGACCTCCACCTCGGCGAACGTGGTGCTCAACGGCGACAGTCCGATCCGGATGCCGTCGGGCGCGCGGAAGTCCGGGATCACCCCGCGTTCCCACAGCCGGTCGATGATCTCCCGGAAGCGGGGATGGGCGACAGTGACGTGACTGCCCCGGGCCCGCTCGTTCGCCGGTGAGGCCAGGGTGGCGCCGAGCGGCAGGACGTACGCGCGCAGCAGCTCGNCGGTGAAGCGGGTCAGNGCGAGCGACTTCTCCCGAATGGCCGACANGCCNGCNGCCTCGATGAGNTCGAGCATNGCCTCCATNGCGAGCATGGCGAAGATCGGGCGGCGTNCCGCTGACGAACCGGCGGATGTCGTCGGCCGGCTCGTAGGCCTCCTTCATGGCGAACACGTCGGCCGCGCCCATCCACCCCCAGATCGGCTGACGCAGCTGTCGGTGCAGCGAGGCGTTGACATACGCGATCGCGGGCGACCCGGGTCCTCCGTTGAGGTACTTGTAGGAGCACCCCACGGCGAGGTCGACCCCGCACTCGTCGAGGCGCACGGGGAGGACACCGATGCTGTGGCACAGGTCCCACAGCATGTAGGCGCCCGCCTGGTGAGCCAGCTCGGTGATGGCCACCATGTCGGCGATCGCGCCCGAGCGGTACGCGACGTGGCTGAGCACGACCACGGCCGTCCGCTCCGACACCGCCTGGGCCACCTGGTCGGGCTGAACGCCGATGGTGCGGTCGGCGTGGATCCACCGGATCGTGAGCCCACGCTCGGCCGCGATGCCCTCGACCACGAACCGGTCGGTTGGGAAGTTGTCGTCGTCGATGACGATCTCGGTCCGATCCGGACGGTGGTCGACCGCGGCACGAATGAGCTTGTAGAGCAGCACGGTCGTGGAGTCGCCTACGAACGTCTGGCCCGGGGCCGCGCCGAGCAGGGACCGGCCGATCCGGTCGCCGAGGACGTACGGCTTGGCCATCCAGGATTCGTCCCAGCGTCGGATCAGGCGGGTGCCCCACTCGTACGTGGTGAAGTCGTGGACGCGGGCGGGGAACGACGCGAGGGGCCGACCGAGCGAGTTTCCGTCCAGGTAGGAGACGACTCCCGGGGCTCGGACGAAGCGGCCGGTGAAGTGGTGCAGCGGGTCGGCCCGGTCGAGCTCGGCCGCCCGCGCCGCGAGGTCGTGGTGATCCGGTGGGGTCATCGTCGCCGCCTATGCCTCCTCGACCGGGGAGCGCTCCTCCAGTTCGGTGCGGACAGCGTAGATCTCCGGGAAGAAGGTGAGATCCAGGGCCCGCCGGAGGAACGCCACTCCGCTCGAGCCGCCCGTGCCCTTCTTCGTGCCGATCGTGCGGGCGACGGTCCGCAAGTGGCGGAAGCGCCACATCTGGAAGTTGTCCTCCAGGTCCACCAGCTCCTCGCACGTCTCGTAGGCCCGCCAGTGCTGGTGCTCGTTGCGGTAGATGGCGGCGAAGACCGGGACCAGCTCGGGGGTGAAGACGTGGGCCTTGGTGACGTCGCGTTCCAGCACGGCGGCAGGCACGGGGTGACCGTGGCGGGCCAGGTACCGCAGGAACTCGTCGTAGAGGCTCGGCCGGTGCAGCTCCTCCAGCAGCATGGCGTGGTTGGCCGGCTCGGCCTCGAAGATCTTGAGCATCTTGGCGTTCTTGTTGCCCAGGGCGAACTCCACCGCCCGGTACTGGGCCGACTGGAAGCCGGATGCGTTGCCCAACGCGCCCCGGAACTGGACGTACTCGGTCGGCGTCAACGTGGCCAGCACCGACCACTGCTGGATCAGGGTCTCCTGAATGTGCTTGATGCGGGCCAGGCGCTTGAGGGCGGCCGCCAGGTCGTCCTCGGCGAGCAGGGTCCGGGCCGAGTCGAGCTCGTGGCGGATGAGCTTGAGCCACAGCTCGCTCGTTTGATGCATGATGATGAATAGCATCTCGTCGTGGTGCGGCGGCGTGCTCCGGGGATGCTGAGCACCGAGCACCTGGTCCAGCGCCAGATAGGCGCCGTAGCTCATCGTCGTCGACAGATCGGTGACGATGCCTGACTCGAGCGGCCTGGTGTTCTCCGCGATCGGCATGACGACCCTCCTCCGGCAGTGCGGACGACGGCCGGGCGGGATCGCGTCAGGCCTGTCGACTGGGCCTGCACTCGACAGGGCCTGTACCACTCGACAGGGCCTGATCCAGTCGACAGATCCGGGCCGGAACCCCGCGCGGCGGCCGTCGGCGCGCGGTGGCCGCGGTGTCGGGGGCACCGCGGCGGGTGCCGCTGAGTATTGCACTATCCTGCCGGTCGTCACAATAGCGTCATGCGTGGCCCGGACTGCCGGCGAGCAACCTGAGCAGCCGGATTGGTTCACGCGTGATCGCGGTGAGGCGGTCGTACGGTCTGACAACGCCGATTGCCTCACGGCGATCAAGGAGCGTGATCACTGTGAGGCAGTGATGCGTCGGCGCGGGCCCGGTCGCCTCACGGCGATCACGACCGGCCGGTGGGTCAGCGCAGCGCGGGCAGGCGGGCCCCGACCATGCCGGCCGCCAGGGTCGCCCCGTCGGACGGGTCGATGATGAGAAATGCACCGGTGCGTCGGATCCGGCCGTAGTCGTCGACGGGCAACGGTTCGGCCGTACGCAGGCTCGCCCGGCCGATCTCGTTGAGCGACAGCGACTCCGGTTCCGGCACGATCGTGAGGCTCTGCTCGTCGAACCGGGCCGACAGTTCGGTCACCATGGCCTGGGTCACCCGCGTTCCGTGCTTGACCAGCACCCGGGCTCCCGGGCGCAGCGGCCGGTCACCCAGCCAGGCCAGGGTGGCGTCGAACTCGTCGGTCACGGTCGGGGCCTCGGAAACCGCGGCGATCAGATCACCCCGGGCGATGTCGATGTCGTCGGCCAGGATGAGGGTCACCGACTGGCCCGCCTGGGCCTCGTCCAACTCGCCGTCGGGGGTGTCGATGCGGGATACGGTGGTGTGCACCCCGGCCGGCAGGACCACGATCTCGTCCCCGGGCCGGACCGTGCCGGCGGCGACCCGACCGGCGTAACCCCGGTAGTCCGGGAACTCAGCGGTGCGGGGGCGGATCACGTACTGCACCGGGAACCGGAACGGCATGTCATGCGGCTCCGGCTCGACCGGCACCGTCTCCAGGTGCTCGAGCAGCGTCGGGCCGGTGTACCACGGCGTACGGTCGGAGCGCTCGACCACGTTGTCCCCGTGCAGGGCCGACACCGGGATGACCCGTACCGCCTCGGGCGTGTAGCCCAGCCCGTGCACGTACGTGTCGAACTCCTTGGCGATGAGCGTGAAGGTCTCCTCGCTGTACCCGACCAGATCGATCTTGTTGACGGCCAGGACGAGGTGGGGCACGCCCAGCAGGGCCACCACGGCCGCGTGCCGACGGGTCTGCTCCACGATCCCTTTCCGGGCATCGACCAGCAGCACGGCGAGCTGGGCGGTCGAGGCCCCGGTCACCGTGTTGCGGGTGTACTGCACGTGACCCGGGGTGTCGGCCAGCACGAACGAACGGCGGGGCGTGGCGAAGTAGCGGTAGGCCACGTCGATCGTGATGCCCTGCTCCCGCTCCGATCGCAGCCCGTCGACGAGCAGGGAGAGATCCGGGGTGGACAGTCCCTTGTCGACGCTGGCCCGGTGGACGTCGTCCAGCTGGTCGGCCAGCACCGACTTGGTGTCGTAGAGCAGCCGACCGACCAGAGTGGACTTGCCGTCGTCGACGCTGCCCGCCGTGGCCAGCCGCAGCAGGTCGCGGTGGTCGTGCGGATCGCCGGCGGCCACCATCAGAAGTACCCCTCCCGCTTGCGGTCCTCCATAGCCGCGGCCGACAGGCGGTCGTCCGCGCGAGTCGCGCCCCGTTCGGTGAGCCGACTGGCCGATACCTCGGCGATCACCGCCTCGATGTCGGTGGCATCCGACTCCACGGCACCGGTGCACGAGCCGTCGCCGACGGTGCGGAAGCGAACCATCAGCTCCACGATCTGTTCGTCGGGCCGGGGCGTGAGCCAGGGTCCGGGGGTCAGCCACATCCCGTCGCGGCGCACCACGCGACGGCGGTGCGCGAAGTAGATCGACGGCAGCTCGATGCGCTCCCGGGCGATGTAGCGCCAGACGTCCAACTCGGTCCAGTTCGACAGCGGGAACACCCGGACGTGCTCGCCCGGCCGGTGCCGTCCGTTGTAGAGGTCCCACAGCTCCGGGCGCTGGCGACGCGGTTCCCACTGGCCGAACGTGTTACGCAGGCTGAAGATCCGTTCCTTGGCCCGAGCCCGTTCCTCGTCCCGACGGCCACCGCCGAGGACCGCGTCGAACCGATGGGCCGCGATCGCGTCCAGCAGCGGCACGGTCTGCAGCGGGTTGCGGGTACCGTCGGGCCGTTCCGTCAGCCGACCGTCGTCGATGTACTCCTGCACGCTGGCCACGATCAGGCGCAGCCCGTACCGCGCGACCGTACGGTCGCGGAACTCGAGGACCTCGGGGAAGTTGTGGCCAGTGTCCACATGCAGCAGCGGGAACGGCACCGGAGCCGGCCAGAACGCCTTGACCGCCAGGCGCAGCAGTACGGTCGAGTCCTTGCCGCCCGAGAACAGGATCACTGGACGGTCGAACTCGCCCGCGACTTCGCGGATGATGTGGATCGCCTCGGACTCCAGACGGCCCAGGACGTCCAGGCGGGTGGGCACGGCGAGCGTCATGGCTACCTATCCCTGCGGTTCTGCGGTGGAGCCGACCGGCCCGGCCGGCTGGAGGTCGATGCCCTGGAGGTCGAGGCCCGGCCGGTTGGGGCGGTCGGTCCGGGCGTGCAGGCCGCATTCGGTCTTGCCCAGGCCGGCCCACCGACCGCTGCGCGCGCCCTGGCCGGGCAGCGGCTTGCTGGTGCACGGTTCACAGCCGATCGACAGATATCCCGCTTGGACCAGCGGGTTCTGCAGGATCCCGCGCTGCGCGATGTAGGCGTCGAACTCTTCGTCCGACCAGGCCGCGATCGGGTTCACCTTGACGAGCCCGTTGAGCTCGTCCCACTGAACGATCGGAGTATTGGCCCGCGTCGGGGCGTCGACCCGGCGTACGCCGGTGACCCAGGCGTCGTAGCCGGCCAGGACGCGTTGCAGGGGAACGACCTTGCGGAGGTGGCAACAGCGGTCGGGGTCCGTACGGTACAGCTGCCCGAACTGCGCCTCCTGGTCGGCCACCGACTGCTCGGGCTCGGCGTTGATGATCCGGACCTCGGGATAGACCACCGCAACCGCGTCCCGGGTGCCGATGGTCTCGACGAAGTGGTAACCCGTGTCCAGGAACAGCACGTCGAGGTCACGCTTCACCTGGTANGCCAGGTCGATCAGGACGGCATCCTGCATGTTCGATGCCACGATCCAGCGATCGCCGAACGTCTCGGCGGTCCAGGCCAGCGCCTCCGCCGCGGTGGCATCGGCCAGCTCCTGCTGGGCCTTCTCGGCCAGCGCGCGCAGCTGCGTACTCAATTCGGGTCCTTCGTTCGTGNCGCTCGCGCGCTNNCGGAGAGGACCCCGATCGGATCATTCAGCCGNAGCGCCCGGCGCCGGCTGAGTGGACAGACAGTGGCGGCGGGTCAGCAGTGACCACACACCGCGCTACACACGCGACGGTAATCCACGTGGCGACGCACCACGAGGAGGACTTCGATCGCGGTGAACACGAGGCAAGCCTGTCANGGGAGGGCCAGGTTGGTCCAGTCAACATCCGCATCCTGGGATGCCGTCACCCGGACGGGCGCCGGTGTCGAGGCCGACCACCCCAACCGGGCAAACGCGGCGGCATTGTGGTGAATGCCCCGTATCAGGACCTAAGACGGCCGTATCCGTACATAAGGTAGAGCGTGTCGGCTGAGTGGAGCGCGTTGGGTGAGGGCCGCCGCCGACGATACGTCGCGCTCTTCGTGATGATCACGGTCACCGTCGCGGCCGCCGCGACCCTGGCGTTGGCCGTGCCGAAAGCGATTCGGTTCTTCGACGACGCCCCCGCCGGGTTCTGGGCCATGGCCCTGGGCGCGCTGGTGGTGGACATTCCACTGTTCGGGGCCTTCAGCCGGGAGGACCCGAGGGTCCGCTCCACGCTGTCGATCTGCTACACCTTCGCGATCTTCGTGTTATACGGGGCCGCTCCGGCGCTCGTGGTGCAGGCCATTGCCGGCGTGGCGAGCGTGGTCGGGCAGCGCTACAACCTCCGCGGGGTCGTCTATATCCCCGCTCGCCTGGTGCTCGCTACGGCGGCCGCCGAGCTCGTCGTCGGTGTCGTCTATCCGCGGCCGGTCACCGACCAGGGCACCGGGCTCAGTCGCGACGAGCTGCTTGCCTTCCTGCTGCTGGCCCTGGTGTGGCTCGTGGTCAGCTTCGGGTTGCTGGTGGCGGCGTTCGTCCCGACGCAGGGGGCCGACCTGCGGCAGAGGTTCTCCGAGGTCTGGGCCGATCTCGTCCTCGCGGCCGCGGCGGTGCTCGTGGTGGCGCCGCTGCTGATCGCCATCCGGGGGTGGTGGTCGCTGCTGGTGGTCGTACCCCTCATGATCTGGAACCAGCTCACCCGCGAGCAGTTGCGCCGTGAGCAGGAGTGGGCCCGGGAGCCCGAGACCGGGCTGCTCAACCGGCGCGGGCTGGTGGCGGGCGTCCGGTCGATCACGGCGGAAGACTCCGCCGCCCCGCAGGGCCTGCGGCCGTTCGGCATCATCCTGGTCGCCTTCGAATCGGTGCTGGCCATCAACCGGACGCTCGGACGGGACCTCTACGTGAAGGTCGTCGGGGCGGCGTCCAGTCGATTGATCGATGCCTACGGCGAGAATCGGGCGGCCCGGCTCTCCGGAGAGGCCATCGCGATTCTCGTGCCCGAACTGACCGAGCCGGACGCGCTCACCGCGACCGAGGCGGCCCTCGCGGTGCTCGATCCGCCCGTCGAGGTCGACGACATTTCGTTCGCCCTCGATGCGGCGGCCGGCGTGGCGCTGTCGCCCCAGCACGGTCGGGACCTGAGCGAGCTGTTGATGAAGGCCGAGCTGACGGCGGCCGAAGCCCGCCGGACCGGGCAGCGGGTCGGGCTCTACGTGTCCCGAGCGACCGAGCTGGCCGAGCGGCGGATCACGCTGCTGCGCGAACTGCACACGGTGCTGCGCGATCCCGCTCGTCATCACGAGATCGCCGTGCTCTACCAACCCCAGGTCGACCTGGACACCGGCCGGCTGGCCGCCGTCGAGGCCCTGCTGCGCTGGACGCATCCCGAGTGGGGAGCCATTCCGGCCGACATCCTGATCGAGTCCATCGAGCCTAGCGAGATCATGCATGATTTGACCTTCCACGTGCTCGAGCGGGTGGTCGACCAGATGCGCCGCTGGAACGAACAGGGCGAGCCGTTGCGGGTTTCGGTCAACGTCAGCGTGCAGGACCTGCACCGCCCGGACTTCGTGGCGGAGCTGGGCCAGCTGGTCGACGAGCACGACGTCGCCCCGAGCCAGCTCGCCATCGAGATCACCGAACGCATGCTCATCAGCGACATCGAGCGGGTCAGTATGGTCGCCCGTGCCCTCGCCGAGCGGGGTATCGGCCTGTCGCTGGACGACTTCGGCACCGGTTACGCCTCGTTGCAGCAGCTGCGCCAGCTCCCGCTACGGGAGGTCAAAGTGGACCGGTCCTACATCAGCGGCGTGGTCGACAACCCGACCGACCGGGCCATCGTGGCCAGCGTGCACCAACTGGCGCGCGCGTTGGGGGTGGACGTGGTGGCCGAGGGCGTGGAGGACGAGGGGATCGCCCAAGCCCTGGCCGAGCTCCCCGGCATGATCGGCCAGGGTTGGTACTTCGGCCGCCCGATGTCGACCGAGGAGCTTGGCGACTGGTGCCACATCCTGCCCGGGCCGATTTCGAACGGGCGCCGGTTCCGGCGGTTGGTCGAGCGGCCGCGGTGGCGTCGGGCTGGGTCGCGCTGATCACCGGTCACGCGGGCGAGGCCGGCGGTGGGATCGTGGCGGGCGGGCGGAAGCGGTACCGGGCCGGGTCGAGCCCGGTCTGCGCGAGCGCCTCGGTCATGAACTGCCGCCAGATCGCCGCCGGGTGCGTCGAGCCGTAGACGTCCGCGCCATCGCGGGTCACCAGCGGGGAGCCGTCGGTGGTGCCGAGCCAGACCGCCGCTGCGAGCGCGCCGGTGTAGCCGACCATCCACGCGTGGGCGTTGTGCGTCGTGGTGCCGGCCTGCCAGGTGCCGGTCTTGCCGGCGGAGTCCCAGCCGTTGTCCAACTGGGCCGACGGGACCTGGCTCAGCACCCAGGTCAGCTCATCGACCTGCTCGGTGGTCAGGCCGATGTCCGTACGGGTGAGCTGCTCCGCGTAGACCCGCACTCCGTCGCGGGTCACCTTCCGCACGAAGTGCAGGCCGGCTCGTTGGCCGCCCGCCGCGAGCGTGGCCACGCCGCCCGCGTGGTCGAGCACCGTGACCCCGAACTGCCCGATGCCGACCTCGGTGGTGAACATGCTGACGTCCGCGCCCGGGACGAGGTCGACGCGCTGCCCATCGTCTGTCCACAGTGCAGCGATTCCCGCCCGCCGAGCCATGTCGATGACGCGAGCCGGGCCGAGGCGCTCCGTCAGCTCGAAGAACGGGACGTTGAGCGAGGCGACCGTCGCCTCCCACAGGGTGCAGGTCGGCTGGCAGCCGGCCGCGGCGGCGTTGCGGACCGGTCCGGTCGGCGACTGGTAGGTCCGACCGCTGGCGGGGAACTCCTTGACGTCGGGCGAGTCCCAGACCGACGTCAGTGAGATGCCCTGCCGCAGGGCCTCGGCGAGCGTGTAGATCTTGAATGATGAGCCGGGCGGGTGCTGGCCGAAGCCGCTCGGCTCGCCCGCGGCATCGAAGTACCAGCCCGCGTGGTCGGCCCCCGTCCCGTCGGCGCCGCCGTAGTAGGCGAGCACCCGGCCGGTGCCCGGCTCTACCGCGACGAGCGCCGCCTGCCAGGTCTCTGGTTGGTTGCGGACGACATCAGGGGCGGTCGCGCGTCGAATGTCGGCCGCCGCCTCGGCGGCCGCCTGGATGCGCGGATCGAGCGTGGTGACGATGTGGAAGCCGCCGTTGCCGATGTAGTCAAAGGCCTGCCCTCGGAACGGTTCGCGCTGGCGCAGCTCGCTCAGGACGTGCCGGACCGCCATGCCGGTCGGGCCGTCCAGCCGACGCAGGTCGGCGTCGGGGTCCACCGCTCGCACGGTGGTCGGATAGGTCAGCGCCTGCGCCTCCTCCGGCGTCAGGTACCCCAGCTCGACCATGCCGTCGCGGACGTACTCCCACCGCGACAGGGAGTTCGCCGCCGCGATGTTCCCTCGGGCCGGGTCGTACCCGGGGCTGCCGTCGGGGTCGGCGGGGTCCGGCTCCGGTTGCTTCACGAGCGTGGCCAGCACCATGGCTTCGGCCACCGTCACCTGCTGGTCCACCGGCGCGCTGCGCCGGGCCGTCTTCCCGAAGAAGGCGTCGGCGGCGGCTTCGATGCCGTACGCGCCGCGGCCGAAGGGAACCGTGTTGAGATAGAAGGCAAGGATCTCGTCCTTGCTGTACGACCGCGTGAGCTTCCACGCCAGCACGGCTTCGCGGGCCTTGCGGGCGTACGTCACCCCGGTCAGGCCGGCGGCCAGCCGTGCATACTGTTGCGTGATCGTCGATGCGCCCTGGATGTCGCGTCCGGTCGCGTTGTTCCACGCCGCCCGCGCGACGGCGCGCAGGTCGACCCCCTCGTTTTCCCAGAAGGTACGGTCTTCGGCCGCCACGATCGCCTGCTTGACCGCGTCGCTGATCTCGTCGGGGTCGAGGATGATCCGATTCACCGAACCGAGGCGCGCGATCGGCGTCACTCCATCGGCGAAGTAGACGGTGCTCGTCTCGGGCAACGGCAACTGGGCCGGCAGCGGCACGCGGTCTATGACGTAGCCGAGCGTGGCCAGGCCGGCGGCGGTCGCCAGGGGCATCAGCAGGACGGCGATGGCCAAGCGCCGGCGGCGGGCTCGACGGGCCCGCTCCTTGCGAAGCAGTTGGGCGTAGTGGCGCCGGGCCGCCCGGTCGCGTTCGATCGCCCGGCGCTGCTGTTCAGCCAGTATCTGGGCCTGCCGCTGGGCGGCGAGCCGGGCGGCCTCGGCCTGTCGGCGCGCGATCTCCGCCTGTCGCTGGGCCTGCCGCCGATACTCACGCTCCTGTCGCCGGTGCTCCCGCTCCTGCCGCCGGCGCGCCCGCCGCTGCGCCGCGTCGTGCCAAGCCCGGGCGCTCGCGGTGACGAGCCCGCGGACACCGTCGCGGCCCGTGGCCGCGACGCGGCGGGCACGGTCGCGGCCGGTGGCCGCGACTCGGCGCACACCCTCACGGCCGGCCGCCCAGGCCCGGAGGACACCGTCGGGTCGCAGCCGGCGCGTCCAGCCGCCACCCGGTTCGCTTGCCGGGTGCGGCGAGAGTTGGGCTGGGTCGATGTCTGGATCGCGCTCGTCCGGCGCCGGGTCCATGGCCTCACGGTCGCACACGATCGGTCCGGCTTCAACGACCGACGGGCTCACCGTCTGGCGTCGCTGGCCGGCCGGGGTATTGCGGGTTGGATGGTCCGGCCGGCTGGCGACTCTCCTCAGTGGACCTTGGTGGGCCTTGATGGACGTGGGCGCCGCTCCCGCCCGGCGGCGGAGGACGGGCGCGGCGCCCACGTGTCTCGTGGTCGGTTCTCGCGTTTCTGGCTAGTGGTTACTGCATCACGTGGTCACTGCATCGCAGTGGTCCCGCATCCGCGGTCACTGCGGCGAGCAGTCGGGGAACGTGGGCAGCGGGCCACCCGAGGGCCGAGTGCCCTGGAAGCCCCACTCAACGCTCTGGCCCGCGGGGACGTCGCCGTTGTAGCTGACGTTGCTTCCCGTCCGGTTGGTGCCGGAGCCGCTGATGGTCACGTTCCACGAGTTGATGATGCTCGTGCTGGGACCGATCGTGAACGGGATCGACCAGCCCGAGCGCGGGCCCTGCACCTGAACGTACGCCACAAACCCGTTGTCCCACGCGTCGATGCGGTAGGTGCAACCGCCGCTGGGGCCAGGGCCGCCGCCGTCGGAGGTGGTCACGTTGACGATCGACGAGTAGGGCGACGAGCCGGCCGAGTTGGTCGCCCGCACGCGGTAGCGGTAGGTCGTGTTGGGCGACAGGCCGGTGTCGGTGAACGACGTGCTGCTCGACGTGCCGACCTGGGTGAAGGACGTGGCTGCTCGCGCCGGTGGCCCGCTCGATCAGGTAGCTCGAGACCGTTCCGGAGGAGGGCGCCCAGCTGAGGGTGACGGAGTTCGATGTCACGGTGGTAGCCGTCGGCGTGCCCGGCGTGCCCGGCGGGCTGGTGGGTCCGCTACCGCCGCCGACGGTGACGGAGAAGGAGTTCACCGCCAGGCCGACCCCGCCGATCCATGGCTCGAACCCGGCCTGCACGCTGGTGAGGTACCACGAGGTGTTACCGAAGTTCGAGCCCCGGGTGATGGCGTCGAGGATGAAGTCCCGGGCGTTGAAGCTGATGCTCGTGATGGGCAGCGACGTCGCCAGGTAGGAGACCACGTTGTTCTGGCCGTTGCTGCCGACCCAGACCTGCCAGCTGCGCCCGGCCAGGGTCACCGTGCCGACGGGCGAGCCGATCGGCTGGATCGAGCCCTGACGGTTGAGCCAGATCATGATCTCGGTGTCCTGGACGCCGCTCACGTCGGTGTCGGCGTTGATCCAGATGTCGTAGGCGGCGTTCCAGGTACCGCTGCTCGGGTACGTCAAGCTGATCGAGGTATTGACGTCGCCCATGGTGCTGATCTGGGCCGGCAGCGGCGAGTTCGGGCTGCAGTTGGTGTAGTGGCAACCCAGGTAGATCGCCGGGTACGACGCCGGCGCTCCGGACAGGTTGCCCATGCCGTCCTGCTGGATGATGGTGAAGCCGTTCGCCGTGGTCTCAATGCATTGAGGCCCGTCGCTTCCCCACCGGTTGTTCATGATTATGTAGTTGCCCGCGACGACCGAGCCGTACTGCTCGCAGATCGTGGCCGCCTGTGCGGGTTGGGCGATGGCCAGGGACACCCCGACCGTGGCGGCCGTGAGGGCGGCGGCCGAGGCGATTCTGGTCACCATGCGCCGAGCCCGCGAGCTGGCCGTCGGCTCCCGTCGTGGAAGCGCTTCCATGCTCTGCTCCTTCCAGGGCGTGTGAAGAGGAGTCAGACCCCCTCGTTGGGTCAACGGGTCGCGGGGGGTGGCACCGCTTCGCCGGTGGCCGAACGGCCGGTCGGAAGCTCAGGGTTCATCGATCAGTAGCTCCCGGGGCGGTGACGCGACCGTGGACAAAGATGCCGACGGTTGTGGGACGGTGTCGGCCTTGTCGACGATACGGGGGAATATTCGATGATCGCCAGAGGTACGGTTTCGCGCCCGGACGCCGGCGCGGCGGCGTCCGGGTGGCCCCTCGGGCGTCTCGATGGCGGTCACGGCGACGATTCATGATCATCATGGCGACGAACGTCGCTACATCGTTGCGTTGGCAAACGAACCTCTTGCGGTGGGAGCGTTCCCATGCCATGCTGCGCATAGCTCAGCCGGGTCTGTCGATGAAGGACAGCCGAGGCCTTCGTTGACAGAACACGGTGCGTACCTCTGGTCAGAGGCGTCTCGGCCCGTCCCTGCCTGAGGTGCGCGCATTGTCAGCCGCGACCACCGACGCGGCGAACATCCCGTCCCCATCACCCGTGCGCGGCACGGTCCGTCCCACCTGTCCAGGGTCAGGCCGCGCACGGGCTCTCAACCGGGTCTACCCGGTTGCCCAAGGAGATGCTGCATATGGCGCTACGTATCCGTCTCAAAGACCGGCGACGGTGGCTTCCCCTCGCGGGCGTCGCGACCCTCGCCACCGGTGGCCTCGTACTCATCCCCGTCACCGCGGCCCACGCCGCGGTCTCCTGCAGCGTCGACTACACACAGGCGTGGTCGAACAGCAGCCAGTTCGGGGCCAACGTCGTCATCCACAATACCGGAGACGCGGTCAACGGATGGTCGTTGGTCTTCGACTTCCCCAACAACGCCACGATTCAAAACGGCTGGCCGGTGTCGTTCTCCCAGTCCGGCAACCGGGTGACCATCTCCAGCAACGCTGAGTGGAACGCTCAGATCCCCAGCGGCGGCGAGTTCACCGTGGGCTTCAACGCCAACGGGCAGTTCGCCATGCCGCAAAGCTTCACGTTCAACGGGGTGACCTGTGGCGACGATGTTCCGCAGCCGCAGGCGCTCGTGGTGGAGCCGACATCGGTGACCGTGCCTGAGGGTGGTACCGCCAGCTTCACGGTGCGGCTGCAGTCGGCGCCGTCGGGGACCGTGACGGTCACCAGCACGGCCGGCAGCGGCGACTCCGACATCACGATTGTCTCGGGGGCGACGCTGACGTTCGACTCCAACAACTGGCAGACGCCGCAGACCGTCACCCTGGCCGCGGCGGAGGACTCGGACACCACCAACGGATCGCGGACGATCACGGTCTCGGCGCCCGGCCTGCCCTCGGTCACCGTCACCGCCACCGAGCAGGACAACGACGGCGGTCCGGTCCAGCAGGCGCTGATCGTGTCGCCGACGTCGGTCTCCGTGCCTGAGGGTGGTACCGCCAGCTTCACGGTGCGGCTGCAGTCGGCGCCGTCGGGGACCGTGACGGTCACCAGCACGGCCGGCAGCGGCGACTCCGACATCACGATTGTCTCGGGGGCGACGCTGACGTTCGACTCCAACAACTGGCAGACGCCGCAGACCGTCACGCTGGCCGCGGCCCAGGACTCCGACACGACCAACGGCAGCCGGACCATCACGGTCTCCTCGGCCGGGCTGACGTCGGTCACGGTCACCGCGACCGAAATCGATGACGACGTCCCGGCGGGCCAGAAGGTGGAAAACCCGTACGCCGGCGCGGACGGGTACATCAACCCCGAGTGGCGCGACCGGGTGCTGGCCGAGGCCGACAACCACAGCGGTGCCCTGGCCAACCAGATGCGCAACATCGCGAACACCTCCACCGCGGTCTGGCTGGACCGGATCGGCGCCATTACCGACGGTCTCGGGCTGGAGGGGCACCTGGACGAGGCCCTGGCCCAGGACGCGGCCAACGGGTCGCAGCCGCTGGTCATCACGGTCGTGATCTACGACCTGCCCAACCGTGACTGCGCGGCGGCGGCCTCCAGCGGTGAGCTGCTCATCGCCCAGGGCGGTATGGCTCGCTACAAGGCCGAGTACATCGACGTCATTCGGTCGATCATGGCGCAGCCGAAGTACGCCAACCTGCGGATCGCCCTGATCATCGAGCCGGACTCGCTGCCCAACCTGGTCACCAACCTCAACACCCCGGAGTGCGCCGAGGCGAACGGCCCCGGTGGGTACCGAGAGGGCATCCGGTACGCGGTGAGCCAGCTCTCCTCGCTGCCCAACACGTACCTCTACATCGACGCCGCCCACTCGGGCTGGCTGGGCTGGCCGAACAACTTCGACGGTTTCCTCCAGGTGATGGACAGCACCTTCCTGCCCAGCCAGGGTGGCCCCGGCTACGACAAGATCCACGGGCTCATCACCAACACGGCCAACTACACCCCGCTTGAGGAGGTCTTCCTGCCCAACCCGCAGGCGCAGGTGGGCGGCCAGCAGGTGATGTCGGCGACGTTCTACGAGTGGAACCCGCGGTTCGACGAGCGTGACTTCGCCTCGGACCTGCAGGCCGCGTTCCAGGCCCGCGGCTGCAACGCGCCGAACACCTGCGGCGTCCTCATCGACACCTCGCGCAACGGGTGGGGTGGCCCGAACCGGCCCACGCAGGCGAGCTCGTCGACCGACCTGAACACCTTCGTCAACCAGAGCCGGATCGACCGGCGGCCCCACCGGGGTGGTTGGTGCAACCAGGCCGGCGCGGGCATCGGCGAGCGTCCGACCGCCAACACGGGTATCGCGGGCATCGACGCCTTCGTCTGGGTCAAGCCGCCGGGCGAGTCCGACGGTGTGAGCCAGGATGGCATCGTGGACCCGACCGACCCGGCCAAGAGGTTCGACCCGATGTGCGACCCGAACGGCCAGAGCCGGTACAACAGCGCGTACCCGACCAACGCCCTGCCGAACGCGCCGCACGCGGGCCGGTGGTTCCCCGAGCAGTTCGCGCAGCTTGTCCAGAACGCCTACCCGGCCATTCCGTCCACGCCCTGACCGTCCGGAAAGGACAGTCGCGACAGTGGTCCCTTCAGGGACGGCGGAAGGTCGTCCCTGAAGGGACCCCCGGAAGGTCCTGACGGACAACAAGACGCCGGCCCGGTGCGAGGGGGTCGCACCGGGCCGGTCAGGACGGGCCCGTTACCTGGTGAGGTCGATTATGAAGCGAGGACTCTTCTGGGGTCTCGCGGTCGTCGGCGGTCTGGTGGCCTCCACGTTCATCGCCGGGCAACCCGCTCACGCTGCCACCGGCATCCGGGTCGTGAACGGGGTGCTCGTCGAGGCCAACGGTACACCGCTGAAGCTGCGCGGTATCAACCATCCGCACGCCTGGTACACCCACCAGACCAGTTCCTTCGCCAACATCAAGGCGGCCGGGGCCAACTCGGTCCGCGTCGTGCTCAGCGGCGGCCGGTGGCCGGCCAACGACGCCGCTGACGTGGCGAACGTCATCAACCTCTGTAAGTTCAATCGTCTGATTTGCGTATTGGAGAATCACGACACGACCGGCTACGGCGAGCAGGGTGGGGCCGTCTCGCTCGACGCCGCGGTCGACTACTGGATCAGCGTGCAGAGCGCGCTGACCGGTCAGGAGGACTACGTCATCCTGAACATCGGCAACGAGCCCTTCGGCAACACCCCGGTGACGCCGGGGTGGACCGAGGCGACGATCAACGCGATCCAGCGCCTCCGTAACGCCGGGTTCGAGCACACCGTCATGGTGGACGCGCCGAACTGGGGCCAGGACTGGCAGTTCGTCATGCGGGACAACGCGCCCCAGGTGCTCGCCGCCGATCCCACGGGCAACGTCATCTTCAGCGTCCACATGTACGGCGTCTTCGACACCGCGGCCGAGGTCGACGCGTACGTGGACTCGTTCACGAGCCGCAACCTGGCCCTGTGCATCTGTGAGTTCGGGTTCAACCACTCCGACGGCAACCCGGACGAGGACGCCATCATGGCCAAGGCCGAGTCGGCCGGCATCGGTCTCATGGGCTGGTCCTGGAGCGGCAACGGCGGTGGGGTCGAGTACCTCGACATGGTGGTGAACTTCAACCCCGCGCAGCGCACCGCGTGGGGGGAGCGGTTCATCACCGGCCCGAACGGGCTGTCGACCACCTCGGCCGAGGCGACCATCTTCGGCGGCAGCACCCCGCCCGAGGTTCCGGGCGCACCGGGCACGCCGGCCGTGTCGGGGGTCGCGTCCAACTCGGTGACGCTGACGTGGAGCGCGTCGTCGGGGACGGTGACCGGCTACCAGATCGAGCGGGCGACGGGGGCGACCAGCACCTCGTTCACCCAGGTCGGCACGTCGAGCACCACGTCGTTCACCGACACCGGTCTGGCGGCCGACACCACCTACCGGTACCGCGTGCGGGCCGTCAACGCTGCCGGTCCGTCGCCGTACAGCGGCATCGTCAACGTCACCACCAGCGGGACCCCCGCCGGTGGCTGCACGGCAACCTACACCAAGGTCAACGAATGGCCGGGTGGCTTCCAGGGCCAGGTCACGGTGACCAACACCGGCAGCACGCCGGTCACCGGTTGGTCGGTCGGGGTCACCTTCACTGGCGGTCAACAGATGACCCAGATCTGGGGCGGTCGCACGACGCTGGGCTCGAACCCGTACACGGTCGTGAATGAGACCTGGAACGGCGACCTGGCGCCGAACGCGTCGACCAGCTTCGGCTTTCTCGGCAGTTGGAGCGGCACCAACCCGTCGCCGTCCCTGAGCTGCAGCGCCACCCCGTAATTCGTTCGGGTCCGTCCCGAAGTCCCATCCCCTGCGGGCTACGCCCGCCCGTCCTAGGAGATAAGTAGATGCAAATCGCCAGATTCGGCTGGCTGCGCCGCCGGAAAGCGCGGTGGGCGGCGATCGCGACGGCGGGAACCGTCGTGGCCGCCAGCGCCGTGCTGATTCCGGCGTCGGTGGCCAACGCCGCACCCGGGTGTTCGGTGACGTACACCAAGACATGGGACAACGGCAGCGGCTTCGGCGCCAACATCGAGATCACCAACACGGGTGACCCGATCACCAGCGGCTGGAGCCTGACCTTCACCTTCCCCGGCAACCAGCAGGTCGACCACGGCTGGCCGGTCGCGTTCTCCCAGTCGGGGAGCACCGTGACCATCTCCAGCAACGCCGAGTGGAACGCGCAGCTGAACACCGGACAGACGTTCGTCGTCGGGTTCAACGGCAACTACAGCGGCCAGAACGTCGACCCCACCACCTTCGCGCTCAACGGCACGACCTGCGGGGAGATCGGCACACCGAGCCTGGTCGTCACGCCCACCACCGTGAGCGTGCCCGAGGGTGGCATGGCCACCTTCTCCGTGCGGCTCTCCTCCGCCCCGTCCGGCACCGTGACCGTCACCTCGACCCGGACCTCGGGCGACAGCGACATCACGGTTACCGCGGGCGGCACGCTCACCTTCACCCCGCAGAACTTCGCGACCCCGCAGAACGTGACGCTCTCGGCGGCCCAGGACGCGGACACCGTCAACGGCACCGCCACGATCACGGTGTCGGCCACGGGTGGCATCGCGAGCGAGACGGTGACCGCGATCGAGGCCGACGACGACTCGACGCTGTCCATTGTGGTCGAACCCACGACGTTGAGCGTCCCCGAGGGCGGCAGCGCGAGCTTCAGCGTACGGCTGTCGGGCCAGCCCAGCTCTGACGTGACGGTGACGTGCGCGCTCGCGTCGACCGGTGACCCGGACATCACGCTCAGCGGCGGCAGCCTCACGTTCACGCCGCAGAACTGGGCGACGCCCCAGAACGTCACCGTGAGCGCGGCCGAGGATGCCGACACCACCAACGGCACCCGGGTGGTCGACTGCAGCGCGTCCGGGCTGGTGACGGTGTCGGTGACGGTCACCGAGGCGGACAACGATGGCGGGCCGACGCAGGCCATCGTGGTGACGCCGACCAGCGTCGACGTTCCCGAGGGCGGCACCGCCACGTTCGGGGTCCGGCTGGCGGCCCAGCCGAGCAGCACCGTGACGGTGACCTGCACCGCCGGAAGCGGTGACTCGGACATCACGGTCGTGGCGGGTACCGGCACGAAGACCTTCACCTCGGCGAACTGGAACGTCGACCAGGAGGTCACCCTGGCCGCGGCCGAGGACTCCGACACCGACAACGGCACCCGGACCATCACCTGCGCCTCGTCCGGGCTGGACTCGGTGTCGGTGACCGCGACCGAGGTCGACAACGACTCGGCTCAGGCGATCGTCGTGTCGCCCACCTCGGTCTCTGTGCCGGAGGGCTCGACCGCCATCTTCGGCGTCCGGCTGGCCGCCCAGCCGAGCAGCAACGTCACCGTGACCTGCACCGAGGGCGCGGGTGACTCGGACATCACGGTGGTGTCGGGTACCGGGACGAAGACCTTCACCCCGGCCAACTACAGCATCGAGCAGAACGTGGAGCTCGCCGCGGCCGAGGACGCCGACCAGGCCCACGGCGTGCGCACGATCGTCTGCAGCGCCAGCGGCCTGCCGTCGGTCGAGGTGACCGCCACCGAGATCGACAACGACGCCGCCGAGAACGAGTACCTCACCGAGTTCCTGATCCAGTACGACAAGATCAAGAACCCGGCGAACGGCTACTTCTCGCCCGAGGGGATTCCGTACCACTCGATCGAGACGCTGCTGGTCGAGGCGCCCGACCACGGCCACGAGACGACCTCGGAGGCGTTCAGCTTCTGGATGTGGCTCGAGGCGATGTACGGCAAGGTGACCGGAAACTGGGCGCCGTTCAACAACGCCTGGAACATCACTGAGCAGTACATCATCCCGAGCGCGGCGGGCCAGCCGGGCGGGATGACGAGCTACAACCCGAACGACCCGGCCGACTACGCGCCGGAGTTCAACGAGCCGAGCCAGTACCCGTCCCCGCTGAACAACAGCGTGACGGTGGGCCAGGACCCGCTGGCGAACGAGCTGCAGCAGACGTACGGCAACCGGCTCATGTACGCCATGCACTGGCTGCTCGACGTCGACAACGTGTACGGCTTCGGCAACGGCCGTGGCGCCAACCTGACCGAGTGCGGTGACAACACCGAGCGGGTCACGTACATCAACACCTACCAGCGCGGCCCGCAGGAGTCGGTGTGGGAGACCGTGCCGCACCCGTCCTGCGACACCCAGCGGTTCGGGTCGGCCCAGGGCTTCCCGCCGCTGTTCATCCAGGGCTCGGCCGGTAACCAGTGGCGCTACACCGCCGCGCCCGACGCCGACGCCCGGGCCGTCCAGGCCGCCTACTGGGCGCTGGTCTGGGCGACCGAGCAGGGCAACCAGTCGCAGATCGCGGGCTCGCTGGCCAAGGCGGCCAAGCTGGGCGACTACCTGCGGTACGCCATGTACGACAAGTACTTCAAGAACCCCGGCTGCACCAACCCGAACTGCACCGCGGGGACCGGCAAGAGCAGCTCCAACTACCTGATCAACTGGTACTTCGCGTGGGGCGGTGACAACGCCGGCCAGTGGTCGTGGCGGATCGGCTCCAGCCACAACCACATGGGCTACCAGAACCCGTTCGCGGCCTGGGTCCTGTCGGAGGGTCCGACGGCGCTGCGTCCGCAGTCGCCGACCGCGGACGACGACTGGGCGCAGAGCCTGACCCGGCAGTTGCAGTTCTACGCGTGGCTGCAGTCGGACGAGGGCGCGATCGCCGGTGGGGCCACCAACAGCTGGGACGGCGCCTACGGGACGCCGCCGGCGGGTACGCCAACCTTCTTCGGGCTGGCGTACGACGTCGACCCGGTGTACCACGACCCGCCGTCGAACCGGTGGTTCGGCTTCCAGGTGTGGAGCATGCACCGGGTGGCTGAGCTGTACCACGTGACGGGCGACGAGCGGGCCCGGCCGATCCTCGACAAGTGGGTCGCCTGGGCTCTGAGCGAGACCACGCTCGGCAGCGGTAGCACCTACAGCGTCCCGAGCGACATGGAGTGGAGTGGCGCTCCGGCCGGCAACTTCAACAACCCGGACCCGGACGCCATGCCGCCGGCCAACCCGAACCTGCACGTGACGGTGACGGCGTACACCAACGACATCGGCGTGACCGCGGCCTACGTGCGGACGCTCATCCGCTACGCGGCCGCCGTGGGCAACACCCCGCTGGGCCAGCAGGCCAAGGACACCGCCAAGGGCCTGCTCGACCGGATGCTGCTGCTCAAGGACGACAAGGGCATCAGCGTCTGCGAGACCCGCGAGGACTACGAGCGGTTCGACGATGTGTGGACCTCGTCCAACCAGAAGGGTCTGTACATCCCGTCCGGGTTCAACGGAACGATGCCCAACGGTGACCTGATTCAGCCGGGGGCCACGTTCCTGTCCATCCGTTCCTTCTACAACAGCGACCAGACGCCGACCTGCACCGGCGGGCCCGGCTCCGGCATGGCGGCGATCAACGCCTACATGTCGGGCAACGGTCCGGCGCCGCAGTTCCGGTACCACCGGTTCTGGGCTCAGACCGACGCCGCGCTGGCGCTGGCCGACTACGGCCTGCTGTTCCCGAACGGCTGACAGCTCGCCACAGGTGCCCGTGAGGGCACCGATCACCCGGCGTCCATAGGGGACATCCCGCTCCGAGAGTGTCCCTTATGGACGCCCAGGGGCCCGGTGCGATCCACGCCCTCGCACCGGGCCCCTTTCCCCTTCCCGCCCGGCGTGTCACCACGCTCACGCGGGCTCTGCTCTCCCGGTCGGCCGGCCTCTCTCGATCACCGTGAGGCGATCGTGCGCTGAGGAGCGCAGAACTGCCTCACGCTGATCATGGGTGATGATCGCGATGAGGCGATCATGCGGCGGCGAGCGTACGAGTGCCTCACGGCGATCATGGCTGGGAGGCCCGGGCTCGGGGCGACCTCAGGGCACGCGGTTCCTGGTCACGCGGTTTTGGTCGCGCGATCCAGTGGACCGGTTGCGGTCGGGCCCTTACCCTGGCCCGGTCGCGGCGGGGATACTGCCCAGGGCGGGTCGGCGCCCGGTCCGGCCGGCGACGACGCGAGGAGGCGGCGGTGGCAGGCACAGAATCGCCGACGATGTCCCGGCAGGACCTGGACTTCCTGCTCTACGACTGGTTGGCGGTCGATCGGCTGGTGGAGCGTGAGCGGTTCGCGGCCCACTCGCGCGAGACGTTCGACGCGGTCCTGGACCTGGGGGCGACCATCGCCGAGGAGAGGTTCGTCGCGGCGAACCGCGTCGCCGACGTCGAAGAGCCGTGGATGGGCGACGACGGGCGCATCCGGCTCCCCAAGGCAACCCACGACGCCGTGGCGGCGTACCTGGCCTCGGGGCTGTCNGCGGCCATCTTCGACCAGGAGCTCGGCGGTCACCAGCTGCCCGTGACCGTCCACAGCGCCGTGAGCCTCTGGTTCCAGGCGGCCAGCACGAGCATCTTCGCCTACCCGTCCCTGGCGATCGGCAACGCCAACACCATCCGGGCGCACGGCTCGCCCGAGCAGATCGAGCGCTTCGTCCGGCCCATCGTGGCGGGCCGGTGGCTCGGGACGATGTGCCTGTCGGAGCCGGAGGCGGGATCGTCGTTGGCCGACGTCCGCACGCGGGCCGTGCGCCAGGCCGACGGCCGCTACCGGCTCTTCGGCACCAAGATGTGGATCTCGGCCGGCGACCACGAGCTCACCGAGAACATCGTGCACCTCGTGCTGGCCCGGACCGGAGCACTCGAGGAAGGCGTCAAGGGCCTGTCGCTGTTCATCGTGCCCAAGTACGTGGTGGACGACTCCGGGCGGCTCGGCGAGCGGAACGACGTCGTGGTGGCCGGGCTCAACCACAAGATGGGCTACCGCGGTACCACCAACACGTTGCTGAGCTTCGGCGAAGGGCGGCACCGGCCTGCGGGCGAGGCGGGTGCCCTCGGCGAGATCGTGGGCCGCGAAGGCCAGGGCCTCGCGTACATGTTTCACACTGATGAACGAGGCCCGGATCGCGGTCGGAGCGGGTGCGGTGGCCCTCGGGTACACCGGCTACCTTCGGTCGCTGGCGTACGCGCGGACCCGGACCCAGGGACGGCCGCTCGGCCACAAGCAGGCGGGCCAGCCGCCCGTGCCGATCATCCGCCACCCCGACGTGCGGCGGATGCTCCTGACGCAGAAGGCGTGCGTGGAAGGCGGGCTGGCTCTCGTCCTCTACGCGGCCCGTCTGGTCGATGAGCGCCAGACCGCGCCCACCGAGGAGGACCGGTCCGCGGCCGGGCTCCTCCTCGACGTCCTCACCCCCGTCGTCAAGGCCTGGCCCTCCCAGTGGTGTCTGCACGCCAACGATCTGGCCATCCAGGTCCACGGTGGGTACGGCTACACCCGCGACTACCCGGTGGAGCAGCTCTACCGGGACAACCGGCTCAACCCGATCCACGAGGGCACCAACGGGATCCAGGCGCTGGACCTGCTGGGCCGCAAGGCCCTCCTGCACGGCGGCGCCGGCCTGGCGTTGCTACTGGAGCGCATGCGCGCCACGGCGACCCGGGCCGGGGAGCACGCCGCTCTCGCCCCCTACGGCGCGGACCTGTCGCGCTGCGCCGACCGGATCGAGGCGACGACCCGGCGACTGTGGGAAGCCGGCGACCCCGCGACCGCGCTGGCGAACGCCTCCGCCTACCTCGAGGTGGTCGGGCACGTCACCGTGGCCTGGCTCTGGCTCGAGCAGCTGCTCGCGGTCGGCGACCGTACGGGCGCCTTCTTCGACGGCAAGCGGGCCGCGGCCCGGCACTTCTACCGGTACCTGCTGCCGAGCGTCCACCCCATGCTCGACCTGCTGGACAGCCGGGACACGTCGTTGATCGATTTGGACGATTCGATCCTGTAATGCCTGGATCGAGCGACGACTCGACCGTGTGACGACTCGCTTCGCGCTAATTCCGGTACGTTGCCCTATTTAGTCACGTCGGAGGCGTCCGGTTCCGTCAGCCGTCACCGTCATTCGGCGTGACCGATCGCACGGTGAGGGTGGTGACGGCCGGTGGTTCCGGCACCGGCGCGGGCTCCGGCGGAACCGGCGCGGCCGCTGACTCGTCGGCGCGTGGGGCCGTCGACTCGGCGGCGCGGGCCGGTGACGGCGGGGTGCCGGTGGGGAACAGGAACAGGGACACGAGGTTCACGCCGAGGTAGGCCACCGCGCCCAGCACCAGGCTGCCGGTGGCGATATAGGCGATGGTGAGTATCGTTCCGCGGAAACCGGCGCCGATCATTCCGCGCCAGCCCATGGAGGCGTGGGCCGCCACGTAGAGGATGAGACTTCCGACCGCGGCCACCAGCACGGGCAGGTGATAGAGGTGGACGCCGACGCCGACGAGCAGGCCGCGGAAGACGACCTCTTCGGTAATCGCCCCCGTGACGGCGATCGCGACGGCGACTCGCCGTTCCGGCGACGTGCGGGGGAGAAGCGGCGCGTCGGGGCGGCGCGGCATGACCGCGCCCCGGCGTAGGCGGAGCCGCCACCCCAGCGCGCCCAGCACGGAGCCGACCACCCAAGCGGGAGCGTACGCCCAAGCGGCGACGTTGATGAGGTCGCTCTGATCGAAGCGTGGCCAGGCCCAGCCGAGATCGGCGGCGCTGAGATCGACGCTGATCAGTGCGATCAAGGGTGACAGGGCCGCCACGGCCCACGGCAGCAGGGCCAGGCGTCGGTACATGCGCCGGCGTCGGGCCGGGTCGGCCTCGGCGAGCGCACGGACGCGCTCCCGTCGTCGGAAGTTCAGCACCGCGTTCACCAGCAGCCACCCGAAGGCGACGCCGACCAGGACATGGGTGAGCACCACGAGAGCCCCGTCCATGGCACGCGATCCTGCCGGTCAGCGGCGGGCCTGAGCAACTCCCCGATCGGCCACGGTCATGGTCGCGCCGGAACCCGGCGTGGGGCGCTGGTGGTGCACGCGGCTCGGCGGGCGGCGGCGCAGGTACAGCTCGGCGACGAGCAGGTTCGGAACCCAGCACAGGAAGGGCACGAACACGTAGGACCGAGTGAAGGCCTCAGGCAGCGCATACCCGGCGGCCAGGTGAGCGCCCATGAGCAGAGCGAGCCACAGGCGCAGGGTCACGGCCGCGTAGGTCAGCGCGAAGGCCCGCACCATCCAGCGCCGGTGCGCCGTGACGTCACCGCGGCGGATCGCGACGACCGCCGTGACCGCGAAGGCGACCCACAGGACCCCGAGCAGGCCGAAGCCCGCGGTCCCTACCGGGCCGGCCAGGTTGGTGGTCGACAGCACGGCGCCGGCCACGCCACCGACGATCATGCTGCCCACGGCCGCCCGACCGATCGCTCGGTGGGCGCGGGGAACGCGGTCGCGCAGCCGGGCGATGAACTGCAGAGGGGACAGGGCCAAGGCCAGCCCACCCCCGATGACGTGGGCGTAGAACGCGACCTGGATCGCAGCCGACCGGTCGGCGTAGTTGGCCGCGATCGCTCCGGTCGGCGTTTCGGCCAGGGTCGACAGCGACTCCGTCAGGTACGGCAGGGGTGCGTACACGGCGATGGCGGCGGCGCTCAGCGTGAACCAGGCGAAGCCGGCCCGGGCGGCGGCGCGGCTGGGTCGTCTGCGGAAGACGTCGGTTGTCATGGTCCATCCCCTTGGGGTGTTGGTGAACAAGCGCGGCCAGCGTAGGTACGGCACGGGGCCGAATGCGTCCCGCAGGCGAGTGGACCGGCCGTGCTGCATGAGGGGGAGACCGCCTACCCCAGGTGAGGGAGATCATCGTGGGGCGCGCCCCGGCCAGTTCGCCCGTGGCTCGGCGGCGAGTCAGGATGGGGCATGCCCACCCACCCCGACGGCCGAGCGGGCCGTGGCGCTCGTACCCGCTGGCCGACGCTGGCCGACGTCGGACTGGCGGCCGCCCTGGCCGTCGGGCCGATGGGCCTGAGCCTGCTAGTCTCCAAAGGTCCCGAGTTCCGCCCGGTCGACGGCTTCGCCGTGGCCCTGGTGGTGGCTTCGGCCGCCGCGGTGGCCTGGCGCCGGCGGGCACCCCTGCCAGTGCTGACGATCACGGCAGCGATCGTGGTTGTCAATGCGGTCGCCGGCTACCCCGTCCTCGCCGTGCAGTGGCCGGTATGGATAGCGCTGTACACGTGCTTCGCCTGGTCGAGCTGGCGCGTACGCGTGGCCGCGGTGGTGGTCACCGGGCTCGGCATCGCGGGCTATATGTACTTCAACCCGGTCCCGGTGGGGGCGAACGACCTGGCCAGCATCTCCCTGTCCGTGCTCGTCGCGATCGTCACCGGCGAGGCCGCCTGCAGCCGTCGGGCCTACGCAGCCGAGATCGAGGCCCGCCTGGACAGCGAGCGACGGGAGCGAGCCATGATGGCGGAGCGGGCCGTGCAGGATGAGCGCCTCCGCTGGGCCCGGGATCTGCACGACGCGGTCGGCCACGCGGTGAACGTCATGGTGATGCAGGCCGGCGTGGCGCGACGGGTCTTCGCCGAGAACCCCGGCTTCGCCCAGGAGGCGCTGCGCCACATCGAGAGCGTGGGGCGGGAGGCGCTCGATGAGCTGGACCGGCTGCTGCGCTCCGAGGGCGGGTTGGACGACGACGGCGGGACGGTCGAGGACCTGGTCGCCCTGGTTGAGCGGGTCCGCTCGGCGGGTCGAGGGATCGACCTTGATCTGGCTCCGGTCTGCCTGAGTCCGTCGGCGTCCCGCGCCCTCTACCGCGTCGTGCAGGAGGCGGTGACGAACGCGCTGAAGCACAGCCACGGCCACATCCAGATCACGGTGCGACCGGACGGCGAGCGGGTCGCCGTGGAGGTTTACAACAGTGCCGCAGGCGGCGAAGTTGGCGCGGCATCGACCCCGGGCCGGGGCCTGATCAACATGCGCGAGCGGGTTCGGCTCGAAGGGGGCGACTTCGAGGCGGGGCCGGTGGCGGGCGGCTTCCGCGTCCGGGCGACCCTACCGGCTCGGCGGCGGGTCGAGGAGCCGGTGACGTCGTGATCTCCGTGCTGCTGGTTGATGACGACGCACTCGTCCGCAGCGGGCTGCGGGCGCTGATCGACGCGGAACCCGACCTGACCGTGGTCGGTGAGGCGGCCAATGGGCGTGACGGCGTGGAACTGGCCCGCCGCCTGCGCCCCGACGTGGTCGTCATGGACATCCGGATGCCGGTCCGCGATGGCACCTCGGCCACCCGAGAGATTGTGTCCTTGCCACCGCCCCGACCGTACGTCCTCGTGCTGACGACCTTCGACCTGGACGACGTCGTCGACGACGCGATCGCCGCGGGCGCGGACGGCTTCCTGCTCAAACGCGCCTCACCCGAGGATCTCGTGGCCGGCATCCGGACGGTGGCGGCCGGCGATGCGGTGCTCTCTCCGGCGGTGACGCGCCGCCTGTTCCACCTGCACGCCCGCCGCCAGTCCCGCCCGGTGCCGAGCGTGCAGCTCACGGAGCGGGAGGCCGACGTGTTGCGGGCGCTGGCCAGCGGCCTGTCTACGACAGACATAGCCAGGTCGATGTATGTGACGACCGAGACGGTTCGGACGCACATCAAGCACATCCTGGCCAAGCTCGACGTGCGCGACCGTACGCAGGCCGTGGTCTGGGCCTACCGCAGCGGGTTCATGGACCAGCGGTCCTGACCGCGGCTGCGACCGGGGTGCCGGGAAAGTCAGTGGGTCGATGCCGGTCGGCATGGCAGGCTGGGTGGCATGACGGATATGCGTATCGCCATTCTCGGACTCGGGCGTATGGGGAGCGCGATGGCGCGGCGCTTGTCGGCCGAGGGGTGGGAGGTGGTCGGCTGGCACCGGTCGGGTAAGCCGGTCGACGGGGTGACGGTGGAAGAGGACCTGTCCGCGGCGCTCGCGTCCGCGGCGGTCGCCGTGCTCAGCGTCTTCGACGACGCCGCCTGCACCGAGGTGCTCGCGCAGGTCCGCGCCGTCCGGCCGGATGGCCTGCGCGTGGTCAACACCAGCACGACCAGTCCGTCCGCGGCCGCCCGCTTCGCCGCGGAGCTCGGGTCGGCCTATGTGCACGCCCCGGTCGTCGGCTCCGTGCCGGCGGTGGCCTCGGGCACCCTGCAGATCCTGGCTGGCGGTGATTCGGCGGCGGTCGAGGCGGTGACGCCGGTGCTCGCGGCGCTCGGCACGGTCATCCACGTTGGACAGCCCGAGACCGCGGCCGCCGTCAAGCTGGTGGCCAACGGGGTGCTCGCCGGCGTCGTAGCCACGGTGGGGGACGCGCTGCGCCAGGCCGACGCGCTCGGGCTGGATCGTACGCTCGTGCTGGACGTCCTCGAGCGCGGACCCGTCGGTGGTTTCGTCCGGGCCCGGCGGGACGGGCTCGCCGGTGGGGCCACCCGCCCGGCGCACTTCGCGGTCGAAGGGCTCGCCAAGGATCAGGCGCTGCTCGCCGCGGCCTCGGGGCAGCCGTGGCCGCCGGCCCGGGACATCGAGGCCGCCCTCGATCGGGGCGCGGTCCAGCCCGACGACGACATCGCCGCGCTCGCCACGGCGCCCGCGGTCGACGACGGAGTCCGCGCTCCGTTGGAGGCGTACATCCGCGGGCACGCGACCGGCGACCCGAGCCACTTCCTTGACGCGTTCCTGCCCACCGCCCACATCGAAGGGCTGCGCGACGGCACCTTCGTCTCGTGGACGCTGGACGAGTACATGGGGCTGTTTCCGGGCCATCCGGCCCCGGACGAGGCGGAACGTCGTCGACGTATCGATGAAATTGTCGTCGTGGGTTCGGTCGCGACGGCCACCATGACGCTTTACCACGGAGCGACCACGTTCACCGACATGTTCCTGTTGGTGCGCACGGACGTCGGGTGGCGTATCGCCAACAAGATCTACCATCGCCACTGATCGAAGGGTGCGCCGACCAACCGGTGGTTGACGGCCGGTTTCGCCCGGGCTCGGGCCGGACGTGAGCGGCGGCGGCGCGTCAGATGATCATCGGGACGTGCCCCGCCCGCCTACCGTTCGGTATCTTGCTCACCGAAACGGACGCACCAACGGTGATGCGGGAGGTCAGCGTGGCGTGGCCGCAGTCGCCGACGAGCCTCGGCGCTGTGCTGCGTCATGTTCACCTCAGCGGAGCGGTGTCCCGGACCGCCCTGGCCGAACGGCTGGGGGTCAACCGCAGCACCGTGAAGGGGCTGATCGCCGATCTCGTGGCGGCCGGCCTGGTCCGGGAGGAACCACCGGCCGACACGAACCGTCCGGGGCGGCCGTCGCTCGTGGTCCGGCCCGAGCCGAGCCGCGCGTACGTACTGGCCTTCGACGTCGCGGTCGACCGGCTGGTGGCGGCTCGGGTTGATCTCGGCGGCGCGATCGTCGAGCGGTACGAGGCGGTGCGCCCGCGGTCGGGGCCCGACCTGGAGCTGGTGGTCGATGTGTTGGCTCGGTTCGGCCGGCGGCTGCACGCCTCGGCCCCGGCCGGCTCGGCCTGCGTGGGCGTAGGGGCCTCCTACTGCGGCATGATCCGGCCCGGCGACGGCATGGTGCGCTACGGTCCCGACCTCGGGTGGGTCGACCAGGCCTTCGGGGCCGAGCTCGGGCGCCGCCTCGGGCTCGGCCTGCCGGTCGCCGTGGGCAACGAGGCGCACCTCGGGGCGCAGGCCGAGCAGCAGCGCGGGGCGGGCATCGGGCATCAGAACCTCATCTATCTGCATGGCGACGTCGGCGTCGGGGGCGGGATCATCGTCGGCGGCTCCCTGCTGGCGGGCGACGGCGGCTACGGCTGCGAGGTCGGCCACATGATCGTCAATCCGTACGATGGTCGTCGATGTCTGTGCGGCTCGCAGGGCTGCTTCGAGGCCGAGGTTGGTGAGCGGGCCCTGCTAGACCTCGCGGGCCGGCCCAGCACCGAGTTCGGCTGGGACGCCGTACGGTCCGTTGTGGACGATGCCAACCGGGGCGACCCCGTCGCCCAGGAGGCCGTCCGTAAGGTCGGGGACTGGCTCGGTATCGGCGTTGTGAATTTGATCAATCTCTTCAACCCGGGCATGGTCATCTTCGGGGGGACCCTGCGGGACGTGTACCCGGCCGCCACCGACCAGGTGCGGGCGCGGATCGCGGCGAACGTCCTGCCTGTGGCCCGGGAGCGGGTGCGGCTGCGCATCTCGGGTCTCGGGTACGACACGACCCTCGTCGGTGCGGCCGAGTTGGGGTTCGCCCCGCTGCTGGCCGATCCGTTGGGCACGCTCGCCCGCGCGGCCTGATTCCGACCGGTCCGGATCGGGGGCCGCCCCGCGTTCCAGGCCTCGCCGGCCGTTCGGGTCCGTCCTACGTTTCGGGTCCGTCCTACGTTTCGGGCCTGTCCACGAACGGGTTGGCCGCCGGACAGCCGGGGTTTTCGGCACGATCCAACGCTCTGGTGAGCCTCGCCGGTTTTCCTCGGGAAACGGGCCGGTCGGGCCGGGGCGGGGCGGCATAGTGGGCCGGTAGGGATTGCAGAGCGGGGGCCTGATCATGACGCGACCCACGTGGGACCAACCCACGATCGTGGACGACTTCGAGGTCGTCCTCCGCGGTGACCTGCCCGCCGACGTGGCGGAGTACGCCCGGAGCCAGATCGCACCCGAGGGTGATCACATCGGTGAGCCGGTCTTTCACACCCGGGTCAAACTGACTCACCAGGCCAACCCGGCAATCGAGCGCCCGGTCCGCGCGCAGGTCAACCTGCACCTCAAGGACCGCATGGTGCGCGCGCAAGCGGCCGGCCTCAACGGCTACGAGGCGATCGACCGGCTCCGGGAACGCCTGCGGGCCCGGCTGGCCCGGTACGCCCGGCACTGGGAGGCCATCCGAGGCGCCCGGCCCACGGGCGAGCCCCATGAGTGGCGCCACGGGGAACCGCCCATCCAGCGCCCACCCTTCTACCCGCGCCCTATGGAGGAGCGCCAGATCATTCGCCACAAGACCTTCGCACCCCGCCGGATCCGCCCGGACGAGGCGGCGTACGAGATGGAGCAACTCGACTATGACTTTCATCTGTTCACCGACGAGCTGACGGCGCTGGATGCCGTCATCTACCGGACCGACTCCGGCTACGAACTGCAGCGGGTGACCAGCCGGCCGGAGACCGCAATCGACATCGCGCCGATCCGGCTCAACGCGCAGCCGGCGCCGCGACTGTCGGTGGAGCAGGCGCGGGAGCGGCTGGAGCTGTCGGCGGCCCCGTTCGTGTTCTTCGAGGACCCGGACAGCAGACGCGGATCGGTCCTGTACCACCGCTACGACGGCCACTACGGCCTCATCACACCGTCCGAGTAGCCCTCATGGGGCGACTCGGACGCGCCGCACGGAGAGTTGTCGGGGCGTGTGACGAGGTGCTATCGTGGGGTCGTCCCCCGATGTTGAGGTGCGTACGAGTTGCCGGGGACTCTAATCCGATTCTTCCGCATCTTCTGCTCCGTACGCCCGTTGATGTGCGGCGTCGCCCCATCTGACCGTCCTGTGACGACGGTGTCGTGAACTACTTCCTCGTGCTCCTATCTTTCGTTTCTTCTATCTCTGAAGGAGATCCATGGCTGCTGTCGCGAGCGGTACCCGTTCCCGTGTGGGTGCGGCGGGTGCCGCGTCCCGTCAGGTGAGCACGTCCCGTCAGGCGGGTGGTGCGTCCCGTGCGGCGAGTACGGCTGCCCGTGAGGCGAGTACGGCAACTCGTCAGCGGCGGCGCACGGCGTCGCGTCGGTCGGCTGCGGATGTGCGGGCCGCGAGCACGCCGACTGCCGGTGCGCCGGCTGCGGCTGGGTCGGCTGTGGTGGTGTCGACTGGGTCGCCGGTGGGTGATGGTTTGGTCCCCGTGACGGGGATTTTGGATGTGCGGGACAGTTTCGCGTTCGTGCGGACGGCGGGGTATCTGCCGGGTCCGGATGACGTGTATGTGTCGATGACGTTTGTGAAGAAGTACGGGTTGCGGCCGGGTGATGAGATCACCGGGGCGGCCCGGT
>Ga0065720_1002921_pt1 | contig 35976 bp, 34 predicted proteins | sample Thericmetagenome_FD_59107 | JGI IMG/M metagenome (GOLD analysis project Ga0065720, IMG submission 59107) | Thermophilic microbial communities from the Joint Bioenergy Institute, California, USA of rice/straw/compost enrichment - eDNA_2 v2... | ecosystem: Engineered > Solid waste > Grass >... | reverse complement strand
GGAGCCGGTCTGCCGGGCGATGGACACGGCGGTGCCGGCGTAGGCGGCGACTTGGTCCGGATCCTGCCGCTTCAGCCCGAGTAGCGCGAGGTCGGTGACCACCGCGGCTTCGCGCCGCGGAGTCAGGCCCGACCGGAGCGCGTCGGTCAGCGCTTTTTCGGCCAGGTCGGTCCGTCCGAGGGAGGTAGCAGGTGCCACGCAGCTCGGGCAGGCGAGATCCGTCGAACCGCAGCCAACCCCGGTTCGGCGGGGGCTGTGGGAGCTGCAGAACTTCGGCCGCGGTGTCGAGCGCCGCACCCGGACGCCGATCACGTCAACCGCTGACAATGCCAGAATGGCTGCTACGACGACCCGCCGCCGGCGCAGTGCTAGAGGGGGATCCGATGGTTAGTCGGCCGTGGGGTGAGTTGCCCGTCGCGGCGCGCGCGGCGGTCGAACGGCGAACGGGGCCGGTTGTGCGAGCTGAAATCCCGTCGGCGGGCCGCAACTCCGATTTCTCGGCGACGCTGCATTTGCGCGATGGCGCCCGCGTCTTCTGCAAGGGCATCGCCGATGCTGGTGGCCGCAGGGGCGCGATGCACCGTCACGAGGCTGAGGTCAACACGTGCTTACCCGCGGTGATCGCGCCGCGGTTGCTCTGGTGGGCCGAGGTCGGGGAGTGGCTGCTGCTGGGGTTCGAGTGCGTTGACGGTCAGCACGCCGACCTCGCGCCGGGGTCGCCCGATCCGGCGAAGATCGTGCCCGTGCTCGACGTCATGGCCGAGGAGCTGGCGGCGTGCCCGGTCCACGCGCCATCCCTGGCTGAGCAGTGGGGGCGGCTGGCGGCGTGGCGGAGGCTGGCGAAGGACCTCCCGTCCGGTGTGGACCCGTGGGCTCGGGAGCACCTCGACGAGCTGGTGGCGGGGGAGGCGCGCGCGATCGAGGAGGTCGCCGGTGATCACTTGGTGCACACCGACCTGCACTCGCTCAACATCCTTGTCGGCGACGGCGGCGCTCGGGTTGTGGATTGGGCCTGGTCGCGCCGGGGCGACCCGGCAGTCGACACGGCGTTCCTCATACCCCGGCTCATCGCCGCGGGCCACGAGCCGGAGGCTGCGGAACGGTGGGCCGAGGCGGTGCTGTGCTGGCGGGCCGCGCCAGCTGCGGCACGAACTGCGTTCGCCATCGCCATCTGGGGTATCTGGCAACTGCTCGAACGGGACCATCCACTGCCGCACCGACCGGCCCTCACCGCTGCTGCGCGGGCGTGGGCGCTCCACCGTCTCGACCAGCGCGACCATGGCCCGACCGGCGGTGGCCAAGGTTGACCAACCTGGGTTGGTCAAGTACCGTTGACCTGGTGGAGCGGACGGTGAAGGTGCAGGAGGCCAAGACGCGGCTGTCCGCGATCCTGGCCGACGTCGAGCGGGGCGAGGAGGTTGTCATCGCACGAGGGGACGTGCCGGTGGCCCGGCTGGTGCCGTTTCAGGAGCCGCCGGAAAGGGAGTTGGGGTTCGTCCCCTACCGGGTTCCGGACTCGTTCGACGAGCCGCTTCCCGAGGACGAACTCGCGGCATGGGAGGCGTGACGCCGCGACGGTTGATGCTCGACACGCACGTGCTGCTGTGGGCGTTGACCGATCCTGATCGGCTCTCCGATCAGGTCCGCGCCGCGGTCGCCGATCGCCGCACGGAGCTGTTCGTCTCCGCGGCCTCGGCATGGGAGATCGCGACCAAGCAACGACTGGGCAAGCTGCCGCAAGCCGAGGTGCTGGTGCGCGCGTACCGGCAGCACCTCGCGCGACTGGCGGTGGACAGTGTCCCTGTGACGGACGAGCACAGCCTTCTCGCGGGCTCGATGGAGTGGAAGCACCGCGACCCGTTCGACCGGATGATCGCCGCGCAGTGCATGACGGAATCGCTGCCACTGGTGACCGCGGACGAGGCCTTCCAGACCGTGGCTGGGGTTCAGGTGCTGTGGTGATCGTGCCGAACCGAGTTCGCCGAGCATCGCGCCGGATCAGGGCGCACAACTGAGGGGTTCTGAGAGAACCTCCCACCCACCGGGCTCGCGGTGCTTCCCTGGATCGTGAAAGACATCCGAACGATCCAGTGAAGGACCTTGATGACTGCTGTGCACGCCTACCTCGCCCGATCCGCGACCGGGCCGCTGGCACCGGGGAGGATCGAGCGACGTGCGGTCGGCCCGACGACCAGCCCGATCACCGTGGTCACCGCGAGGAAGCGGCGGGTGCCCCCGGCGAAGTCCACGAGCGCGGCGGCGACGCCGGGCCGGCTCGCCGCGATCACCTGCAGGCGGGCGCGCGCGCCGGTGGCCTCGATGCCGAGGAAGAGCAGCAGCGACAGCAGGAAGACCAGGTTCGCCGCCAGCGACGTGAGCCCCTGCAGCACGCCGCCGACGATCCCGACGAGCTTGCCGGCGTCCATCGCCGAAGCCAGCACCCGCAGCTCCTCAGCGCCGACGCCGAGCTCGGCCAGCACCGACAGCAGCGAGCGCAGCAGCGCGTTCGCCTCGCCGACGTAGCCGGGCAACGCGGTGGCGAGCCGGGCGAGCGATAACACCACGACGCCGGCGAAGACCAGCACCACCGCGTAGACCGCGATCACCAGGACCGTGACGGCGAGCCAGCCCGGCCAACCCGCCCGCAGCATCCGGGCGTGCAGCGGGTACACCATGACCACGATCACGAGGCCGAGGAACACCGGCGTGACCAGCCACGCTGCTGCCGCGATCCCGGCCGCCACGACGACCGCCGCGGCCAGGAACCCGACCACCGCGACCGCACGCGGGATCGCGCCGCCCGCCTGGGCGACGGGCTCCTCCGCAGGCACCTCCGCCGGGTCTGCCGGAGCGACCTCGTCCGGCGGTGCCGCGCTCACCACGACCGCGGCACGGGATCGCGCGGTGCGCCGGCGGATCCTCCGCCGACCGGTACTCCACGACCCGTCCCGGCGCGGGTACGGGCACACCTGGCAGACATCCCGCCGACCCTAGTGGCGCGGGGCCGGGTCGTGTCCCCGTTCGTCACCGGATCAGCCCAGCGCCGCCCGCCGATCGCGGCGCTGCGCGGCGGTGAGCGCACCCGCCGCGCCGAGGCCCAGCACCGAGGCGGCGGTGAGCCACCAGAACGCCGTGTGGAACGCGCTCGCCACGCCGTGCGGGAGCGCGCCGGCGAGGACGACGGCGAACACGGTGCCGCCGAGCGCGCCGCCCAGCCGCTGCAGGATGTTGACCTGCGTGGTGGCGTCCGGCAGCTGCGCGGGGGCGACCGCCTGGTAGGCCGCGATGGTCGCCGGGGTCACGGCGACGGCCAGGGCCGCGCCGCGCAGCAACAGCAGGCCGGGCACGACGAGCCCGTCGACGTCCGGGGTGAGCAGCGCGAACGGCGCGGTGGTGGCGACGAGGGCGAGCCCGCCGCACAGGGCGACGACGCCGCCGCCGAAGCGGTCCACCAGCCGCCCCGACAGCGGCAGGACCAGCGCCGTGCCGACGCCGAGCGGGATCAGCGCCACGCCCGTCTCGGCGACCCCGGTGCCCCGGGCGAGCTGGAACCACAGTGGGAACAGCAGCATCGCGCCGAACAGCGCGGCGCCGGTGAGGGCGGCGGTGGCCGTGGCGGCGGCGTAGGAGCGGTTGGCGAACAGGCGCAGGTCGAGCAGCGGGTGTGCAGTGCGCAGGACGTGCCGGGCGAACGCAGCGAGGGCGAGCGCCCCCGCGACGACCGGCCCGAGCGCGGCGCCCACCGCGCCCTGCTCGCCCCAGACGCTCAGCCCGTAGATCAGCAGCGGCACCCCGGTGCCGACGAGCACCAGGCCGAGCCGGTCGAGCCTGCCGGGGTGGTCGGCGGGCCGCTCCCGCGGCACGTACCTCAGGCCGAGCCCCAGTACGAGCGCCCCGATCGGGAGGTTGACCAGGAACAGCCACGGCCAGGACGCGACGTCCAGGAGGAGCCCGCCGAGCGCGGGGCCGACCACGGGGCCGAGCGTGACCGCGATGCCCAGGGTCGCCATGACCCGGCCGAGGCGCTGCGGGCCGACTGCCTGGCCGAGGACGGTCTGCCCGGCCGGCAGGAGCAACCCCGCGGTGAGGCCCTGCGCGACCCGGAAGGCGACCAGCAGGCCGACGTCGGTCGCGAGCGCGCACAGCCCGGAGGTCACGGTGAAGCCGGCGAGCGATGCCAGCCATACCCGGCCGGCGCCGAAGCGGCGCGTGAACCAACCGCACGCCGGTAGTGAGAGCCCCAGCGCGAGCAGGTACGCGTTGCCCACCCACTGGACGTCGGTGAGATCGGCGCGCAGGTCGGCCGCGATCGAGGCGAGACCGACGGTGACGATCGAGGCGTCGAGCTGGCTCATGAACGCCCCGAACGCGATCACCAGCGCAGGCCGCCAGACCCGCCACGGGATCGGCGCGTCGACCGCCGACGAGTCGGCTGCGGAGTCGGGAGCGGTGCTCATCGGACCGCGGCCGGGTGCCGCACGGTCCGCAGCGCGGCGCCCCAGGCCGCGAGCTGGTCGAGCAGGGCGTCCAGCTGGCGGCCGCGGTCGGGGCGCGGGATGAACTCCTCCCCGCTGAAGTCCGCCTCCAGAGACAGCGCCACCTGCGCGCGGACGTCGGCGACTCGCAGCTCCCCCATCACGACGCGCAGGTGTTCGACCGCCCGCGCCCCACCGGCGTCGATGCCGTAGCTGACGAAGCCGGCCGCCTTGTCGTGCCACTCGGCGTACAGGAAGTCGATCGCGTTCTTCAGCGGCCCGGGGATGGAGCGGTTGTACTCGGGCGTCACGAACACGTACGCGTCGAAGGCGGCGATCGCGTCCGCCCACGCCTCGGTGTGCGGCTGCGCGTAGCGGCCGTACGCGGCGGGCAGCGGCTCGTCGAGCACCGGCAGGTCGTAGTCGGCGATGTCGACGATCTCTGCCGCCAGCCCGGCGCGGCGCGCTGCGTGCTCGTGCACCCAGCGGGCGACCGCCGTACCGCGGCGACCGGGCCGGACGCTGCCCACGACGATGCCGACCTGCAGTTCCTCCATGAGGACCCCCGATGTAAAGTAAACCGTATACAGCAGAAAATAGCGCACGAGACGGCGGAGGTCACGTGGACGGAACGGATCAGCCCGGCGAACCGCGGCGGGGGCGGCCGGCGAAGCGCGACGCCATCACCCGCGCGGCGCGCACCGTCTTCGGCCGGGACGGGTACGCCCGCACCACGACCGACGCCATCGCTCGCGAGGCCGGCGTGTCGACCCGCACCCTCTACAAGCACTTCCCCAGCAAGGAGCGGCTGTTCACGACGGTCCTCGCCGAAAGCGCCACGGTCGTAGCCGACGCCTTCGTCGACCAGGTCGAGCGCGGGATGCGCGCAGGGGCCGGGCTGGAGGACCGGCTCGCGGTCATCGGGCGCGCGCTGGTGGCCCACCGCGCCGAGTTCCCCGAGCACTTCGCACTGGTTCGGATGATCGACGTCGAGGGCCCGCACTTCCCGGCCGAGCTGCGGGAGGAGTGGCAGGAAGCCGGCCGGCGCCGCGTGCGGCGGGAGATCGCCCACCGGCTGCAGGAGCTGGCCGCCGAGGGTCTGCTGCGGGTGACCGACCCGGAGCGCGCCGCCCTGCACCTCATCGCGCTGACGACGTTCGAGTCCGAGGTCCGCGCCGAGGAGGGGGAGCCACCCACCCCCGAGGAGATCACGGAGATGGTCACCGCGGGCGTGCGGGTGTTCCTCCACGGCTACCGCACCCCGCAGGGCTGACCCGGCTCAGCCGGTGGACCCGTCGGGGCGCCCGGCGAACGCTGCCAGCAGCGCCGCCTTGGGCCGTGCCCCGACCACCTGCGCCGCCACCTCGCCCCGCACGTACAGGTTCATCGTGGACATGCCCACGACGCCGTAGCGCAGGGCAGTGGCCGGGTCGGCGTCGGTGCCGAGCTGCGCCACGACCAGCCGCCCGGCATGTTCATCGGCGATCTGCGCAGCACCGGCTCGATCATGCGGCACGGCGGGCACCAGTCGGCGGCGGACTCCAGCAGCACCGGCAGCCGCGCGCCCAGCACCAGCTCGTCGAACGTCACGTCGGTGACCGCGACCAGACCGCTCATCGCACTCCCTCCGGGCTGCGCGCGCACGCGGGTGACGGCGCTACCAGCGCCGCACGGATCTGCTGCAGGCGGGCGATCAGGCGTCCACCTCGGCGAGCTTGCGCCGCTGCACCTCCTGGGCCGCGGGGGCAGCTGCCCCCGCGGGGGAACCCCGCCGCAGGCACTCGAGGAACGGCCGGGCTCCTCCCGGGCGAAGCCCAGCTCCACGAGGCGGTATCTCCGCGACGAGGACGAGGTCCACCTCGTCGTACTCGCAGTACCCGTTGGCCCGCCGCCGGGCCGGCAGCAGGCCCAGCTCCTCGTAGTGCCGCAGCGCCCGCCGGGTTGCTCCCGACCGCGCGCTCATCTCGCCGATCCGCACCGGGCCGACGGTAGATCTCCACGCCGACGGCATGGGGTGTCAGTCGTAGATCCCCGTGACCCACCACCGCCCCTCCTTCGAGAGCAACAGGAACGCCGACCCGTCGGCGCACAGCACCTGCAGCCGGGCCGTGAGCGGCGCCGCCGGGGTCCACCAGCGCCGCCACACCGGCCACGGTCCGGCCCAGCCCGTGATCTCCACGTCCGGACCGTCGACGACGGTGAGCCGGTGCGGCGCCGCGGACAGCTGATCGGCGGCGCGGAGCACGACGGGCTGCCCGTCGGCCGCGTGCAGCCGCGCCGGGATCGGCTCCGCCGGCACCGTGGCCGGGGACGGCGACGGCAACCGGCCGGGCCACGGCGCGGGCGGCTCGCGGATCGTGCGCGATGTGGACGTGCGGGCGGGCGCGGGCGGCCGGCGCCGGTTGGTGGAGCGCACCGTGCCCGGCTCGGCGACCGGCACCGGAACGCGCCCGTGCCGCTGCACCGTATCGTCCGGCCAACCGGCGGGCGCGGTCGCCGGGGCGTCCCGCGGCCCCAGCCGCTCCCACACCTGCTCGGCCGGCAGCAGCGGCCCCTGCTCCGGCAGCGGGGCCGGTGGCGGCGGCTCCAGCTCGGTGACGGCACCCTCGATCGCCCGGTCGTCGCCCCACGGCACCAGCCGCACCCGTTCGTCCGGGTCGCGGCCGCCCACGAGCACCGGGGTGACCACCGACTCCGGCCCCAGCAGCGCCTGCACCCGCACCAGCGCCCGCCCGGCCCGCTCACCGGTGAGCCCCGTGTCGCCCCACAGCCCCAGCTGCAGCTCCCCGGCCGGCACGGTCTCCTCCGGCACCAGCCACAGCTCGACCAGCGCACCGGACTCCTCCCCGGGATCGTGCGCGCCCGTGCGCACCCGGTTCGTCAGCCACGCGTCCAGCTGCCAGCGGACCCGGTCGACGGTGCCGGGCGGGGTGAGCGGCTCCGCGCACCGCCACACCCGGTGCAGCACCTCCCCACCGCTCGTGCGCGCGCCGATCCCGAGCCGGGTGCAGGACAGACCGTGCCCGGCGAGGGTGGCGTGCAGCCGTTCGGCGAGCCCGCGGGCGGCGAACGCGGCAGCGTCGACCCGGTCGACGGGCGGATCGAGTTCTCGGGTGACGGTGAGCTCCACCGGCGGGGCGCGCCGCACCGGCGGCCGGGGATCGAGGCCACGGGCGAGCCGGTGCGCGAGCACCGCATCAGCCCCGAAGCGGGACGCGACGTCGGACGGATCGAGCCGGGCGAACGCCCCGAGGCTGCGCAACCCGAGCCGGCGCAGGAGATCGACCAGCTCCGCGCGGTCGCTGCCGGGTTCACGATCGAGCTCAGCCACGTCCAGCGGGGCGAGGAACGCCGGGGTGTCGCCGGGGGCGACCGCGAGCCCGCGGTGGGCGGCCAGCGTGGCGGCGAACAGCCCGTCGGCGATCCCGATCTGGCACTCGACACCGGTGCGGGCCGCCACGTGGTCGATGATCCGCTCGGCGGCGACCAGCTCCCCGCCGAAGAACCCGGCCGGGCCGCGCGCGGGCAGCGCGACCAGCCCGGGCCGCACCACCTCCACCCCGGGGGCCAGCTCCTCGACGGCCACCACCACCGGCTCGAACGCGCGCGCGTCGCGCTCGGGATCGACGGACAAGATCGCCAGCTCGGGACAGCGCGCCTGCGCCTCCCGGCGGCGCAGGCCGCGCCGCACCCCGCTGGAGCGGGCAGGTGCCGAACAGGCGACGACCTGGTTGGCGGCCACGACGGCCGCCGGGCGGTCGGGCGGGACGTGCGCGGCCCGCGCGGCGGCCACGACCGGCCAGTCCGGCACCCACACGGCCAGCACCCGCACTGGATCGGCCACGCCGGCACACCTCCCCCCTCGACCTCGCTCGGTCTCCTCTCGACACCGCCGCACGGGATCGTCGCCGCCCGGGCCCCGCACCGCTCCCCGGCCGGCGGGACCCGGGCCGGCACCGACCGCACCTCTCGATCGATCACCTCCTCCCATCCACCACGGCTCACCCCGCGGCCCGGATCGCCGGAACCGTGCCCGCCTGCGCATCGGTCGCCGCCACCGATGCCCGGGGCGCCACCCGGCCATCGGGACCGGGCAGGAGCAGCCGGACCTCCCCACCGCGGCCCACGGCGCCCCGGCCGCCGCGGCGCACGACGGCGGTGCGTGCCCGCAGCCGGCCCCGCCCGGCGTCGAGCCCGCGCCAGCCGCCCCCGGCACAGCTCAGCTCGAGATCGGCACCGGGCCACTCCCCCAGCGCCAGCAGCACCGCACCGCGCTGTCGGGCCCTGGCCGCCAGGCACTGACGCTCCGCGGCCCGCACCACGGCGGGCCTGCCGGGCGAGCGGGCCCGCCGGTCGGCGAACGGCACGACGGGTCCCGCGGGGGCGACGGCGACGACGTCCATCCCGTCGAGCAGCGCCATCGCCACCGGTACGAGGTCCGGGCCCGGCCGCGGCACCAGCGCGAGCCGCTCCAGCGCCAGTCCGGCCTCGGCGGCGGCGACCACCCCGAGATCGGGTCGCCCGACGATCCCGATCCACGACCCAGCCGCCGATGCCTCGGCCAGCAGCGCGAACAACAGCGACGTGGCCCCCGCCGGGCCGGGGAGCGCCACCGTGGATCCGCGGCGCAGCCCCGCCCCGGGCAACAGCCGGGCCAGCGGCTGGGCCACGGGGAGGACGTCCGCCCCCGGATCGGCGGCCCGGGACTGCTCAGCGCGCGCGAGCAGCCCCCGGGCAAGGGCGAGCCGCTCCTCGGAGGCGGCTCGAACCGCTGCGTGCATCATGCCGAACAGACCTCTCCCGCGAACTCAGGACCTGCTTCCGAGCCACCGCGGGGAGACGGTGTATCGAACTGATGTTCGAAGATTAACGCACCGGGGACGTCCGGGCAAGGCGGTCGAACAGCATCACCCATCCGCGGGCGTCGAGGTCCCGCGGGCGCCGCCCGGCCACCTGGCCAGCGCGGAACGCCTCGACGACGAACCGCTGGTAGGCCCCGCGCCGGCGCGCGTCCAGCAGCGGCCGCTCACGGCGGACCATGACCAGCACCCCGCCGTCGACCGACGGGCGGGGCCGGAACGCGTCCGCGGGTACGCGCCCGGCCAGCGTGAAGTCGATCCACGGCCACCAGAGCGCGGTGAGCTGGGTGGTACCGCCGACGGCCGCCCGCTTGCGGGCCACCTCCCACTGCAGGAGCAGCACGGCAGTGCACCAGCTCGACTGCCCGAGCACGTGCCGCAGCAGCGGCGCCGTGATGCCGAACGGCACGTTGGAGACCACGTGGTGCGGCCGCCGTTCACGGAACCGCAGCATGTCGCCGCGGACCACGGCGACGCGGCGACCGAACCGGCGCTCCAGCGCGGCCGCGTGGTGGGGATCGATCTCGACCACGGTGATCGGGTCGGGCCGGGCGATCAGGTGCCGGGTGAGGGCCCCGGCGCCCGGCCCGAGTTCGACGACCGGGCCGGGCGGGACGAGACGGGCGATCCAGGCAGCGACGCGCCCGTCGACGAGGAAGTTCTGGCCGAGCTCGTGGCGCCCGCCACCAGCCCAGCGGACATGCGTGGACATAAGAAGACCTGCGTTTCACGTCGATCGGGGAGAGAGCTCCTGATCGGACGGCCACGCAGCCGGAGAGCCCGCGGACGCGGGCGGCGATCAGCGGCGCGGCGTCCGTTCGACGCGGCGCAGCCGGATCGCCACGGCCCTGATCCACGCAGTGCGACTCACGCCGATCACGCTACGGCCGGGCGCAAACGAATTCTCCCGATCGACTACCGCCCGGCCGAGATCATGATCGGCTGGTGCAGGTCCAGGTAGCGGACGTCCGCCGGCATCTCCCGGGCCATCGCCTCGGCCATGTCGTCGGGCATCGGCATCGCCTCGTGCTCGCGCGCCTCCGCCTCGGACGTGAAGTAGATCGCCTCGACCCAGCCGTCCTCGCCGTACGTGCCGACGGTGCCGCCGATGATCTCCGGCCGGGCCTGCTTGACCCGTGGGGCGTAGGTCTCCATCAGCGCGAGCATGCGGTCGCGGTTGGCGCTGCGCCCCTCCATGACCTGCACGAAGCCGGCGTCGTCCGAGCCGCCGGCCAGCCAGGTCGTGGCGGTCGGGCAGTCCATGAAGACGACCTCGCCGTCGAAGCACCGCTCGGTCTCGGCCCACCACGCGGCCTGCTCGGGGCGCTCGCTGTTGCGGCGCGCCGCCTCCTCGGACTCGAACCGGGCGAGCACGACGAACACGCCGTCATCGGTGAACCCGCCGGTCGAGCCGAGGTAGCCGATCGCCCCCGGTGCCAGCTCGTCCCTCCAGCGCTCGAGCGCCGCCTCGAGCCCCGCCCGATCGGCGACCTTCCCCTGGATGACCTGCATGAACATCGGGACACCTCCCGCCCGACGGCGAATGTGACCCCGAACACAGTGGCCCTGGCGCGGGCCCGCCACAAGGCGCGGAATGCGCGCCGCGGCACCGCCGTCCGGATGAGCTCAGTGGGCGAAGTGGCGCACCCCGGTGTGGTACAGCGCCACCCCGGCCTTCGCCGCCGTCTCGATCGACAGCTCGTCGCGCACCGAGCCACCGGGCTGCACGACCGCGCGCACGCCCGCCTCGATCAACACCTCCAGCCCGTCCGGGAACGGGAAGAAGGCGTCGGACGCCGCGACCGAGCCACGAGCCCGATCACCGGCCCGGCTCACCGCGAGCCGGCACGAGTCGACGCGGTTGACCTGGCCCATCCCGACGCCGACGGACGCCCCGTCGGAGGCGAGCAGGATCGCGTTCGACTTCACCGAGCGGACCGCGCGCCAGGCGAAGGCGAGATCGGCGAGCGTGGCCTCGTCGACCGGCTCGCCCGCAGCGAGCGTCCAGGTCGAGGGGTCGTCGCCGGGCGCGTCGATCGCATCGCGGTNCTGGAGCAGCAGCCCGCCGGAGATCGGCCTCATCTCGACACCGGTCCGCGGGCTTCCCCCGGGCACCCGCAGCACGCGCAGGTTCGCGCGCCGAGCGAGCAGCTCCACCGCACCCTCCTCGTAGGACGGCGCCACGATCACCTCGGTGAAGATGTCCGCCAGCTGCTCGGCCATCGCCACGCTGACCTCGCTGTTCGTGGCGATCACACCGCCGAACGCGCTGACCGGGTCGCAGGCGTGCGCCTTGCGGTGCGCCTCGGCGACGTCCTTGCCGATCGCGATGCCGCACGGGTTGGCGTGCTTGATCACCGCGACGCAGATGCCGTCGTGGTCGTGCGCGGCCCGCCAGGCGGCGTCGGCGTCCACGTAGTTGTTGTAGGACATCTCCTTGCCGTGCAGCTGCTCAGCCTCGGCGAGCCCACCGCGCCCGGTGGTGTAGAGGGCGGCGGGCTGGTGCGGGTTCTCGCCGTACCGCAGCGTCGCGCGCCGCTCCCACGTCGCTCCGACCCAGTCCGGGAACGGGCCGCCGTCCGGCTCGGGGGCCAGCACGCTGCCCATCCAGGACGCGACCGCGACGTCGTAGCTCGCGGTGTGCCGGAACGCCTCCGCGGCGAGCCTGCGCCGGTCCTCCAGCAGGAAGCCGCCGGCCTTCACCTGCTCCAGCACCCAGTCGTAGCGGCGCGGATCGGTGACGACCGCGACGCTGTCGTGGTTCTTCGCCGACGCCCGCACCATGGCGGGGCCGCCGATGTCGATCTGCTCGACGCACTCGTCCGGCGCGGCTCCGGAGGCGACGGTCTGCGTGAACGGGTAGAGGTTCGAGACCAGCAGCTCGAACGGCGGGATGCCCAGCTCGGCGAGCTGCGCGACGTGCTCCGGCTTGCGGGTGTCGGCGAGCAGACCCGCGTGCACCCGCGGGTGCAGGGTCTTCACCCGGCCGTCGAGGCACTCGGGGAACCCGGTCAGCTCCTCGACGGGCGTCACCGGCACTCCGGCGTCGGCGATGCGCTGCGCGGTCGAGCCGGTCGAGACGATCTCGACCCCCATCGCGTGCAGGGCGGTGGCCAGGTCGAGCAGGCCCGTCTTGTCGTAGACGCTGATCAGCGCCCGCTTGACCGGCTTGCGCCCACCCTGCTCACTCACGGAATCGTCACCTCTCGTCCGCTGACGGTGGCCCCCTTGCGGGCCAGGTCGGCGACGATCTCCACGAGCAGTCGCCGTTCCTCGATCTTGATGCGTTCGTGCAGCGTCTCCACCGTGTCGCCGGGCTCGACGGGGACCGCGGCCTGCGCCAGGACGGGCCCGGTGTCCACCCCGTCGTCGACGACGTGCACGGTCGCCCCGGTGATCTTGACGCCGTACGCGAGCGCGTCCGCCACGCCGTGCGCGCCGGGGAAGGCCGGCAGGAGCGCCGGATGGGTGTTGATCATCGGACAGCCGATGCCCGCGCGGAACCGGGGGCCCACGATCTTCATGAAGCCGGCGCTGACCACCAGGTCGGGCCGGTGCTCGGCGACCGCCTCGGCCAGCGCGACGTCCCACGCCTCCCGATCGGGGTAGTCGCCGACGCGGCGCACGAACGTCGGCACACCCGCCCGTTCCGCGCGCGCCAGCCCCTCGATCCCGTCCCGGTCGGCACCGACGGCCACGACGCGCGCCGGGTACCCGGGCTCGGCGGTGGCGTCGAGCAGCGCCTGCAACAGGGTCCCGGAACCGGAGACGAGCACGACGAGCCGGGCCGGATCGGGGAGATCGACGCGGTAGGTCGAGCGGGACGGCGCGGACACAGGTCCCCACCCTATGCGGGCCACCGTCGCGGGTGACGACGAGGTGACGCAACCGGCGGGTGGCGTGAGCCACCCGGGTGATGTTGGTCGCGGATCAGGGGCGGACGCGGAAAGCTACGAACGGCCCTTTCGTCAGCAATGGTGCTCACGAAAGTGCCGTTCGTCGACTTTCAGCTCAGTGCGCAGCGCTGCGGCGAGCGCAGCGCGGGCCGGTCCCGGTGACGCCGCCCAGCAGGAGCCCGAGCCCCCACGGGCCGACGACCCACATCGGCCAGAAGTAGAGCGGGTGCCCCGCGGCCAGCGAGGTGGCCGCCCAGATCACGAGCGTGAGGACACCGACGGACAGCCACTGGGCCCACGCCGCCGGCCACGTCCGCAGGAGCGCGGGCGGAGCCGACCGCGACAGCGCCTTCGCCACCGGGGCCGGGGCCGGGGCCGGGAGGTCGGCGAACACCGCGGCCAGCTCGCCGCGTGTGCGCGCCTGGTAGACGGCGTCGATCCGCTGCTCGAACTCGCTCAGGTCGAGCCGCCCAGAACCCACGTGACCGCGCAGTTGCTGGACGGCCTGCTCGCGCTCGGCGTCGCCGATGCGCACGTCGTCGTCGGCCATGCAACAACCATGACAGGTTGCTCACGACATGTCAACTAAGACATGTCAGGGTGGTCAGCTCCGACGTCGCCGCCGATCGAAGGGCACTACGTTGTCACCGGCCTCGTCCGCACCGCCGGCCGCCGGCGGCTCCACCCCGGCTCCCGGCACGATCTCCTCGTCCGGCTCCGGCCGTGGCTCGGGAACCGCCTCCACGAGGGGCTCCGCGACCGACCCCTCGATCTCGATCGGCTCGGCCCCCTCCTCGACCACCGCTCCGGCGCCGTCCGCCGGTTCTGCCCCGGCGCCCTCGTCAGCTGCCGACACCTCCGCCGACACCTCCGCCGCCGCTGCCGCGGCCTGCCGCTCCCGCAGCGCGACGAGCTCGGCCACCGTGCGCGGCCGGGGCGGCTCAGCCTCCGCCGGCTCCGGCGCGGCAGGCACCGGAGCGTCTTCGGTCCACTCGGCCTCGTCCGGCTCACCCCGGCGGGCGACCCCGGCCACGAGCATCGCCGGCACCCCCACCAGCAGCAGCACCGAGGCCATCGCGAGGCCCGGCGGCACCGAGACGGGATCGAAGGCGCCGGCCGCCAGCCGCCCGCCGGCCAGCAGGCAGAACAGCCCGATCACGAGCGTGGTCACCGTGATCGCGACCGCCGCCGCGGGCACCCGCGCCGTCGCGATCTGCAGCTCCCGGCACACCCGACCGGCCAGCACCCCCGCCCCGATCGGGACGAGCAGCACCGCGAGCGTCCACACCGGCGGCGGCCCGGCCGGCAGCAACGCCATCAGCGGGAAGCTCGACTGCGCGGCGGGCGGGAACGACGCGAACACCGACACCGTGCCGGTGCCGACCGCGAACCCGGGCCCGAGCACCCACGCGGTGCCGGCCACCACCGCGTTCGGCAGGTACGCGAGCGCGACCAGCGTGACCCCGGCCCCGGGCCAGAACCCCGGCGCCAGCGCGTCGTACGCCGCGGCCACCGCGGGCGCACCGAACACCAGCGCCGCCGTCAGCACGACCGCGCCGGCCAGCAGCAGCACGAGCAGCGCCCGCAGCGCCGCGTGCAGCCCCGGCCGCACCCACACCGGGATCATCGCCCGCAGATCGGCGGGCAGCTCGCACCTGCGCAGCACGCCGAGCACCGCACCCGCCGCGGCGACCAGCCCGCCGCCGACCATCGCCGCCCACGGAGCGGCGTCGACCGCCGCGGACCGCGGCAGCAGCGCGCTGCCGAGCACCGCGACCGCCGCGTGCGCCCCGGCGATCGACGCGAGCACTGCACCGGCGTCGGCCCGGAACCGGCCGCCGATCCGGCGCACCGCCCAGCCCGCCCCGACGGCGACGACGGCCACCACGAGCGCGGTGGGCAGCAGCGGCAGGACCGACAGCGGCTGCCCGCCGATCGACAGCGGGATCTGGTGGGCGGCCAGCCAGACGGGGACAGTGGCGGCGAACGCGGCGTCGACGCTCACGCCGTCGCCGCCGGTGGCCATCACGAACGCGGTCGGTGGGACGAGGAGCGCGTAGCTGACGAGCACCGTCCCCATCGCGGCCGACAGCAGCACCTGCAGCCGGTCCAGCCCGGCGATCGGCAGCAGCCCGTTCGGGACGGCGTCGCCCGGCGGGCCGCCGTCGTGGTCGAGTGCGCTGGACACGATCAACAGGGTCGCAGCGTCGCGGCAGCGATCCGGTCAGGCACGCCGAGGACGACCGCAGTTGCCGATCACTCGCCCGAGGAAGACCGCTCGCTCGGCTTGATGAAGCGGGTGGTCTGGTCCTGCTGGTCGGCATCCACGGGCGGCTGCTCCTGCACCGGTGCACCCTCCTGCGCGGCCGCGGGCTGCCCGACGGGCGGGGTCGAGGTGCTGTCGGAACTGCCGGCGCTCGCCACCGGCCGCACCTCGGTGACGTCGGAGTACCACGCCCCCGAGCTCTGCTGGGTCTGCTCCGGCTGCTGCGGGGCGGGCTGCTGCTGGGCGGGCTGCTGGGCCCACGGGTTGGGCGCCTGCTGCGGTGCGCCGTAGCCGGCCTGCTGCCCGTAGGCGGCCTGGCCGTAGCCGCCGTACGGCTGCTGCTGGCCGAACCCGGGCTGCTGCCCGTAGCCGGGGAACTGCTGGCCGAACCCGGGCTGCTGGCCGTAGCCGGGCTGGCCGAAGGGCGGCTGCGGCCCGTAGCCCGCGGCGGGCCGGGCGGGCCGCGGCGCGGGCGCGTTCACCGCGCCGGTGGCGAGCAGCAGGGCACCGACGACGAGCGCGGCCTCCAGCAGCGCCAGCACCAGCACGATGATCGACGTCGCGCCCGACGAGCCGGCAACGACGATCTGCAGCATCTGCAGGGTCCCGGTGATGACGGCGACGGCGGCCGGCACCAGGACCCCCGAGACCCTCGGGAGCGCGAGCGTGCCGGCGAGCAGGCCGCCGCCGAGCAGCATCAGGCCGGGCAGGGTGACCGAGAGCGGGGTGGTCGCGAAGAAGTCGACGAGGTAGATGATCAGCGCGACCCCTGCCGCGGCCAGTCCCAGAAGGCGCGCCAACGCGGGTCCGCGGTCGGCGTTCGCCTCGCCGGGAGTGTTCGCCGGGTCCGGGCTGCCGGACGGTGTCTGCTGCGTCATCTCCGAGGTGCTCCCTCCGTGCGGACCCCCGCGGTCCGTCGTACGGGCGCCCCCAAACTAGTCCTCGGCCGGGGCGCCGGCAGCGGCGCCCCGGCCGAGGGGGACGACGAAACGGTCAGAGACCGGCGATGATCTGCTTCATCAGCTCCGCGGTCTCGCTCGGGGTCTTGCCGACCTTCACGCCGGCCGCCTCGAGGGCCTCCTTCTTGGCCTGCGCAGTGCCGGCGGAGCCGGACACGATCGCGCCCGCGTGGCCCATCGTCTTGCCCTCCGGGGCGGTGAAGCCCGCGACGTAGCCGACGACCGGCTTGGTCACGTGCTCCTTGATGAAGGCCGCGGCGCGCTCCTCCGCGTCACCACCGATCTCGCCGATCATGACGATCGCGGCGGTCTCCGGGTCGGCCTCGAAGGCCTCCAGCGCGTCGATGTGCGTGGTGCCGATGATCGGGTCGCCGCCGATGCCGATCGCGGTGGAGAAGCCGATCTCGCGCAGCTCGTACATCATCTGGTAGGTCAGCGTGCCCGACTTGGACACGAGACCGATCTTGCCGGGGCCGGTGATGTCGGCCGGGATGATGCCGGCGTTCGACTTGCCGGGGCTGATGATGCCCGGGCAGTTCGGGCCGATGATGCGGGTCTTGTTGCCCTTCGCGCAGGCGTGCGCCCAGAAGTACGCCGAGTCGTGCACCGGGATGCCCTCGGTGATCACGACCAGCAGCGGGATCTCCGCGTCGATCGCCTCGACGACGGCGTCCTTGGCGAACTTCGGCGGCACGAAGACGACGCTGACGTCGGCACCGGTCTCCTTCATGGCCTGCTCGACGGTGCCGAACACCGTGAGGTCCTTGCCGCCGATGTTGACGGTGGTGCCCGCCTTGCGGGCGTTCACGCCGCCCACGATGTTCGTGCCGGCGGCGAGCATCTTCGCCGTGTGCTTGGTGCCCTCGGACCCGGTGATGCCCTGGACGATGACCTTGCTGTTCTCGGTCAGGAAGATCGACATTGTGTTCAGGCCCTCGCAGCAGCCAGCTCGGCGGCCTTGTCGGCCGCGTTGTCCATGGTGTCCACCAGCGTGACGAGCGGGTGGTTCGCCTCGTCGAGGATCCGCCGCCCCTCGGCGACGTTGTTGCCGTCCAGCCGGACGACCAGCGGCTTGGTGGCCGAGTCGCCGAGGATCTTCAGCGCCTCGACGATGCCGGTGGCGACCGCGTCGCAGGCGGTGATGCCGCCGAAGACGTTGACGAACACGCTCTTGACGTCCGGGTCGCCGAGGATCACGTCGAGCCCGTCGGCCATCACCTGGGCCGACGCGCCACCGCCGATGTCGAGGAAGTTGGCCGGCTTCACGCCGCCGTGCTTCTCGCCCGCGTAGGCGACGACGTCCAGCGTGGACATCACCAGGCCGGCGCCGTTGCCGATGATGCCGACCTGGCCGCCCTCGAGCTTGACGTAGTTGAGGCCCTTGGCCTTGGCCTTCGCCTCGAGCGGGTTCTCGGTGAGCTGGTCGACGAACGCGGCGTGCCCGGGGTGGCGGAAGTCGGCGTTGTCGTCGAGGGTGACCTTGCCGTCGAGCGCGAGCACCTTGTCCTGCGGGTCGCGCACCAGCGGGTTGACCTCCACGAGGGTGGCGTCCTCACCGACGAAGGTCTCCCACAGCTTCACGATCACCTCGGCCACCTGGTCGGCGACCGCAGCCGGGATCTTCGCGGCCGCGACGATCTCGTCGGCCTTGGCGCGGTCGGCACCGGTGATCGCGTCGATCGGGATGCGGGCCAGCGCCTCCGGGCGCTCCACGGCCAGCTGCTCGATCTCCATGCCGCCCTCGGCCGAGCACATGGCCAGGAACGAGCGGTTGGCGCGGTCGAGCAGGAACGAGAAGTAGTACTCCTCGGCGATGTCGCTGGCCTCGGTGACCAGGACCCGGTGCACGGTGTGCCCCTTGATGTCCATCCCGAGGATGGCGGCGGCCTTCTCCTTGGCCTCCTCCGCGGTCTCGGCCAGCTTCACCCCGCCCGCCTTGCCGCGGCCACCGGTCTTCACCTGTGCCTTGACGACGACGGCCTTGCCGATCTCGGCCGCCGCTTCGGCTGCGGCATCGGCGTTGTCCACCGTCTTGCCCGGCAGGACCGGGACTCCGTGTGCGGCGAAGAGCTCCTTCGCCTGGTACTCGTAGAGATCCACTGGGACTCCCACTTCGCTGTGCACGCGCTGGGCTCGCGGGTCGAGACCGGCCCTGCGGCGCCTTCCGGACGCTTCGCGACGACCCTAGTCATCGTCGCTGCACCCCTCCTGACCTGGACCGGTGACGGTCATCACGGGAGCAGCCGGATTCCGACGGGTAGCGTCGGCGGGACTGTCGCGGCCGTCACTGCTCCGAGCGGCTCACCGCGACCAGGACGCCGGGAGCCGGTGACATCGATCACTTCAGCGCACCGTTCGGAGCAGCCCGACTGCTCTCCGCGACCGCTCGACTCCGCCGCTCGGGCGGCCGCCATCCCGGCGATCACCCAGGTCGTCGGGCTTCGATGCGGCCATCGTCACACCCAGGCACGAGCAGTGTCGCTCATCCTGATGGCGCAGCGGCCGCGTCCGACACGCCGAACCCCTAGTTGCCCGCCCTTGCCGGGCCCGATACCTTGCCGGGGTCCGAGTCACAGACCGGTCACGGCGACCGCGGTCCCGAACCCCCGATCGGGACCGTGCGGGATCCCCCGAGCCCGCCGCCGCCCGGTTCAGGTTCGGGCCCACCGGGCACCCCGACCGGTGGCCCCTGTCGAGAAGGGCCGGTCTTGGCGCGCCACCGCTCCCCCAGCGGCGCCGAGGCGGCAGACCCCGATCGCACGACGCGGCTGCGCATCGTGCCGGTACCGGAGGTTCGCCGCCTCCCGCCGCCGCCTGTCTCCTCGACCCACGGCCGGGCCACCGTGGCCGCCGTCGCCGCCGGCGCAGTCGTCGCCGCCGGGCAGACGCTCGCGAGCAGCTTCATGCCCGCGGAGGCCCCGACGAGCGCGCTGCTGCCCGTCGCCACGGTGACGACCATCGCCGAGCGAACCGACCCGGGCGGGAACGGATCGGAGCCGCAGTTCGCCGTCCGCGCGGTCGGCGGCGACCAGGCGACCACCGCCGCCGGCTACCTCGATCCCGGCGCCGAGCTGGACATCAAGAGCCTCACCAAGGCCGCGGAGCTGGGCGAGAAGGCCGCCCGGGAGGCCAAGCTGCTGAAGTCCGCGCTGTCCGGAGGCGCCCCCGAGGCGCACGTCGTCGACGGCCGGGCGTACGTCCGTCCCGTGCTCGGGCGGCTCACCTCGCTCTACGGCGCCCGCTGGGGCGTCACCCACTACGGCATCGACATCGCCAACTCGATCGGCACCCCGATCTTCGCCCTCACCGACGGGGAGGTAGAGGAAGCCGGACCCGCCAGCGGGTTCGGGCTGTGGGTCGTCGTTCGCCACACCGACGGCACCCGCAGCGTCTACGGGCACGTCAACCGCATGTTCGTCAAGGAAGGCCAGAAGGTCGCCGCCGGGCAGAAGATCGCCGAGGTGGGCAACCGCGGCCAGTCCACCGGTCCCCACCTGCACCTGGAGATCTGGGACGCCGACGGCAACAAGCTCAACCCGGTCCCGTGGCTCGTGGCGCGCGGGATCACCTTCCCCGGGCTGTAGGCCACCGCGGGTGCGTCGAGAACGAAGCTGCGGTCATCGAACAGCCCTGTTGATCACCACGAGTTCGTTCTCGACGCGGCCCCTGGCTACAGCTTCTGCAGCGGGACCCCGCCGACGAGCATCAGCCGGACCCGGCCGTTGCTGCCGAAGTCGATCGTGACCGTGGCGCGCACGCCCGCCCCGTCGGTCTCGACGACCGTGCCCAGGCCGTACTTGTCGTGGTTGACCCGATCACCGACCTCCAGGTGCAGCGCGGGCGTGAGGGTGGCCTTCGGCACGTTCCAGTCACCCCGGTCGGTGGCGCCCGGCCGGCGGCCGAACCCGAACCGCCCCACCGGCGCCGCCCGCTCGGGCGCCGCGCGCCGCCACTCGACCAGCTCATCGGGCACCTCGGAGAGGAACCGCGACGCCGGGTTGGCGCTGGGCTGGCCGAACGAGCTGCGCATCAGCGCGCGCGTCAGGTAGAGCCGCTCGCGGGCCCGGGTGATGCCGACGTAAGCGAGGCGGCGCTCCTCGGCCAGCTCGTCCGGGTCGCCCATGGCCCGCGAGTGCGGGAACACGCCGTCCTCCCAGCCGGTGAGGAACACCACCGGGAACTCCAGCCCCTTCGCCGTGTGCAGGGTCATCAGCGTGACCATGCCGGCGTCCTCGTCCGGGACGGAGTCGGCGTCGGCCACCAGCGCCACCCGCTCCAGGAACGCCGCCAGCGAGCCAGGGGCCGGCACCCCGGGGTCGGGCTCGCCCGCGTTGGGATCGAACTCGGGCTCGACGGCCAGATCGGCCACCGCGGCGTCGCCCGCGAACTCCCTGGCGACCGTGACCAGCTCGGCGAGGTTCTCCCGGCGCGAACCGTCCTGCGGATCGTCGCTGGCCTCCAGCTCGTCGGCGTAGCCGGTGCGGGCGTAGACCGCCTCGAGGACCTCGGCGGTCTCCTCGCCGCGCTCCACCATCTCCCGCAGCTCGTCGAGCAGCTGCACGAACGCGGCGATGCTGCGCTGGGAGCGGGTGGCGAGCCCGGGGATGCGCTCCGGCTGCTCGGCGGCGATGCGCAGCGCCGCCGCGAACGAGATCCGTTCGCGGTCGGCGAAGGCGGCGACGGTCTCCTCGGCGCGCTCGCCGATGCCCCGCTTGGGCACGTTCAGGATGCGCCGCAAGCTGACCGTGTCCTCCGGGTTGGACAGCACCCGCAGGTAGGCCAGCGCGTCGCGGATCTCCTTGCGCTCGTAGAACCGCACCCCGCCGACGACCTTGTACGGCAGCCCGACCCGCAGGAACACGTCCTCGAACACGCGCGACTGCGAGTTGGTGCGGTAGAAGACGGCGATGTCGGAGTAGCGGACGCCGGTGTCGTGCAGCCGGTCGATCTCCTGAGCGACGAACGCGGCCTCGTCGTGCTCGTTGTCGGCGACGTAGCCGACGACCTTCTCGCCGTCGCCCTGGTCGGACCACAGCCGCTTGTCGCGCCGGTTCGGGTTGCGCGAGATCACCGCGTTCGCGGCGGACAGGATGCGCTGCGTGGAGCGGTAGTTCTGCTCCAGCATGATCGTGCGCGCGTTCGGGAAGTCCTGCTCGAACTCGATGATGTTGCGGATGTTCGCGCCGCGGAACGCGTAGATCGACTGGTCGGAGTCGCCCACGACGCACAGCTCGGCGGGCTCGGAGTCCGGGGTCGCGGGCGCGACCAGCTCGCGCACCAGCACGTACTGGGCGTGGTTGGTGTCCTGGTACTCGTCGACGAGGATGTGCCGGAACCGGCGTCGGTAGTACTCGGCGACGGCGGGCATGCGCTGCAGCAGCGCCACCGTCTCCATGATCAGGTCGTCGAAGTCGAACGCGTTCGCCGTGCGCAGCCGGGCCTGGTAGACGCCGTAGACCTCGGCCACGGTGCGCTCGTGGGCGTTGGTGGCCCGCTCGGCGGCGTCCTCGGGGGACAGCAGCTCGTTCTTCAGGTTGGAGATCTGCGCGGCGATCGCGCGCGGGGAGAACTTCTTCGGGTCCAGCTCCAGATCGCGCGTGACCAGCCCGACCAGCCTGCGGGTGTCGTCGGCGTCGTAGACGGAGAACGCGGAACGGACCCCGAGGTGCTTGGCTTCGCGGCGCAGGATGCGCACGCACATCGAGTGGAACGTCGACACCCACATCGCACCCGCCCGCCGGCCCACGAGCGCGTCGACCCGCTCCTTCATCTCGGCCGCGGCCTTGTTGGTGAAGGTGATCGCCATCACCTCGCCGGGGTGCACGCCCCGCTCGGCGAGCAGCCACGCGATCCGGTGGGTGAGCACGCGGGTCTTGCCCGAACCCGCCCCGGCCACGATGAGCAGCGGTGACCCGGCGTGCACCACGGCCTCACGCTGCCGGGCGTTGAGCCCCTCCAGCAGCGCGGCACCGCGCTCGGAACGTGGTTGCACGGCGTCGGCGGGGAGTTCGAACAGCGCACTCATGGTGTTCGAGAGGGTAGACCCGCGCCCCGACGACGGAAGCTGTGGCAGACTGTTCGCGTGATGCCGATCAGCCATCGATTTTTCTACGGGTACCGGTCTTCGGTGCCCGTGGCCTGCTGATCAGATCCCACGAAGCCCCGGAGTCCGAGGACCCCGGGGCTTTCTCCATGTCTCGGGGCCACGGACGCCGAGTACAGGAGAGACGAGAGATGAGCACCGTGTCCGACACCGCCCCCGAGAAGACCGAGACCGTGACCGCCACCCCGGCCGGCGGCACCGGCATCGACACCAGCATCGGCACAGACACCGACATCCCGTCGGCGGACGAGATCCCCGCCCTGCGCCAGGAGATCGACCGGCTCGACGCCCAGATCCTCGAGCTGATCAAGCAGCGCACCGCGGTGTCCCGCAAGATCGGCCGGGCCCGCATGGCCTCCGGCGGGCCGCGCATCGCCTACAGCCGGGAGATGGCGGTGCTCAACCGCTTCTCGGAGCTGGGCGAGCAGGGCCGCGAGCTGGGCATGCTGCTGCTCCGGCTGGGCCGCGGCCGCCTCGGCGCGCGCTGATCCCCACCGCGATCGCTGCCCGCGTGGCACCCTGAGCGGTGTGACGTGGATTATCGGCATCATCGCGGCGGTGGTGGCCGTCGCCGGCCTGCTGGTCTCCGCGGGGTACCTGGGCTACCTCGCCATGCTGAACAACGCCGCCAAGAAGCGCGGGCTCTCCGGGGGCGCCGCGGCCGAGCTGGTCAAGTCCCGGTGGGCCGTCGCGGGCGGGGCGACCGCCGCCGCGGTGATCGGCCTGATGATCACGAGCAGCAGCAGCATCGGGGCGGACGTCCTCGGGCTGGTGCTCGCCGGCGGCGCCGGCGTCGTGGCCAAGAAGGGCCTCGACTCGACGCGCAAGCAGCTCGGCAGCGGCTCCTGAACGGACCAGCCGGGCGGTCACGCACCGCACACAGCGGAGACGGCGCCGCCCGCCGCTCGATGGCCGGGCAGGCAGGCGAAACCCCTGATCAACTGGATCATGCCCTGACGAGCGGTAGCCAACCGTCGACGAACGGGGATACACCGTACGGGTGAACGTCGTTGAGCGGATGAATGGCACTTGGTGCGCCCGATCGGCATCCGGTAGACATTCGCGTGGACCGTTCACTCCAAGGGGGGACTCGCTACCGTGGCTCAGTCCGTGTCTGAAGGTGTCTCGCGCTCGGTGTCGGGCGGCCAGGTCACCGTGGCGGAGCTGCTGAGCCGGAACGCCCCGGTTCCGGAACGCGAGGGCTCGACGGCTGACACGGGCGCCCACATCGTCACCGTCGGTAGCCTGCTGCGGCGAGAGGGCTTCACTCCCCACACCGGCCAGGCCACCGACGGCGAGGAGACCGGCGCCGCCGCGCCCACCGGCGCCGATCGGGGCGCGCTCGTCCGGCGCAGCGCCGTCGCCGCCGGTGCGCTGCTGGCTGCCGGCTCCGTCTTCGGTGCCGCCGCGCTCAACGACGCCACGCTGTCCTTCCCGTTCGGCGGGAACCAGGCGGGCGAGGACCACCACGATGCGACCAGCGGTGCGACCGGCGCCACCGCGTTCGGCGCGACCGCGGGCGAGGGCGGCCCCGACGCAGGCGTCGCCGCGCCCCAGAACTGGATGCCGATCGCGTTCCCCAGCGTGCTCACCGCTGCCCCCAGGGCGGTCAACGCGGCCCGCAACGCCACGGGCACCGGCACCCCCACCGCCCCGGCGGCCGGCACCGGGACCACGGGCGGCAGCACGGCCGCGCCCACCAGCGGCGGCGGCGTCGGCGGGGTCCTCACCGGGCTCACCAAGGACCTCGGCGACACCGTGAAGAACGCGACCTCCGAGTCTCCGGCGCTCAGCCCCGTCGGGGACCTCCTCGGCGGAGTCGTCTCAGGCGCCGGCGGCGCGGTCGGCGGGCTCGTCAGCGGTCTCGGCGAGACCGTGAAGGAGACCCCGAAGACGCTCCGCGCGATCACCGATCCGCTGTCGAAGGCGCTGCCGATCACCGCGCCGGTCACGAACCTGCTCCTCGGCACGGCCGACACGCTCACGTCCGCTCCCCACGGGGCCGGTGGGGGTTCCTCCGACCGCACGCGCGCGTCGGGGGGATCCTCCACCGCACGGAACTCCCTGCCCGGCCTGCCGCTCGGCAGCGGCAAGTCCGCGGGCGCGACGAAGCACCAGCAGGCCGAGCCGGCCAAGCACACGAGCGACCACCGCTACCACGAGGACGACTACGAGGACAACTACGAGGACGAGGACGACTACGGGTACGACGACCACGAGCGCACCAGCTCGTCGTCGAGCAGAAGCTCCACGGACTCCGGCAGCACGAGCTCGAGCAGCTCGTCGAGCCGCAGCAACCCCGGGCTGCTCGGCGTCGTCACCAGCCTCGTCGGCGGTCTGCTCGGTGGGTGAGCAGACCCCGTCCGCTCAGACCAGCCTGCGGTCCGAGGCCCAGCGGGACAGCTCGTAACGGTTCGACATCTGCGTCTTGCGCAGCACGCTCGACACGTGCGTCTCGACGGTCTTCACCGAGATGAACAGCTCGCCCGCGATCTCCTTGTACGCGTAGCCGCGCGCGAGCAGCCGCAGCACGTCGCGCTCGCGCGGGGTCAGCATGTCCAGCTCGGGATCGCTGTGCGGGGCGGCACCGGGCCGGTCGGAGAACGCATCGAGCACGAACCCGGCCAGCCGCGGGGAGAACACCGCGTCGCCGGTGTGCACCCGGCGCACCGCGTCGGCCAGCTCCCGGCCGGAGATCGTCTTGGTGACGTAGCCGCGGGCCCCCGCCCGGATCACGGCGATGACGTCCTCGGCGGCGTCGGAGACCGACAGCGCCAGGAACACCACGTCGGGCAGCTCGGGGCGGATCCGGCGCAGCACCTCGGCGCCGCCGCCGTCGGGCATGTGCACGTCCAGCAGCACGACGTCCGGGCGCAGGTGCCGGATGCCGGCCACCGCCTCCTCCACGGACCCGGCCTCGCCGACGACCTCCACGTCCGGCACGGCCCGCTCCAGCTCGGCCCGCACCCCGGCGCGGAACAGCCCGTGGTCGTCCACGAGGAACACGCCGATCCGCGTGTCCTGCTCGCCGTTCGCGCTCTCGGTCACGGGGACTCCTCCTCGTCCGGCTTCTCCTCGACGGGCATCCGCAGGTGCACCTCGGTGCCCTCCCCCGGCGCGGTGCGCAGCCGGACGGTCCCGCCGTGCCGCTCCATCCTGCCCCGCACGGACTCCGCGAGCCCGTGCCGGTCCTCCGGCACCGCCGCCGGGTCGAACCCGACGCCGCGGTCGCGCACGAAGACGTTCACCTCGGCGGGCTCGATCTCGGCGAACACGCTGATCTCCGCGGCGCCGGAGTGCTTCGCCGCGTTCACCATCGCCTCGCGCGCGGCCAGCAGCAGCGCCCGCAGACCGTCGTCGAGGGGGCGGTCGCTGCCGACGACGACGGGCCGAACATCCATGGCGTAGGTGTCCTCGACCTCTGCGGCGGCCTTCGTCAGAGCCTCGGTGAACCCGCTCTCCAGCGCCGGGTCGCCGCCACCGCGGCGCCCGTAGCCGGTCGGGCCGTACAGCCAGGCGCGCAGCTCACGCTCCTGCCCGCGGGCCAGCCGCACGACCTCGCGCGGTTGATCGGCCTGCCGCTGGATCAGCGCGAGCGTCTGCAGCACGGAGTCGTGCAGGTGCGCGGCGATCTCGGCGCGCTCGGCCTCGATGATCCGTTCACGCCGCTCCTCACCGAGGTCGCGCACCAGCCGCAGCCACCACGGCACCGTGATGACCGCGACGCCGGCGAGCGTCGACACCACGGCGAGGACGGCGAACTGCAATTGGCCGAGCTCGAGGTTGGCGAGCAGGAACACCGTGATCCCGACCGCGACGAACAGCGCGCCCGCGATCACCCGCAGCTTCGTCGACCTGCTCGTCTGCAGCGCGCCCTCGGTCCAGCGCCGCCGCTGTGACTCGTCGGCCTCCCGCCACACCACGGCCGCACCGATCGCGGCCACGCCCAGCGGGCCGACCACCCAGCCGACGATCGGGCTACCGATCGCGGAACCGGCGAACGCCACCGCGATCCCGAGCGCGGCCAGCCCGAACGCCTGTTGGCGCTCGACCGGCGAGAGCTCGCGCTCGACGTCGTCCTGCTCCTGGCGCACGAACATCCACAGCAGCCCGTACGCAGCGATGCCGGCACCGTTCACGACGGCCAGCGCGGCGAACGCGACCCGCACCCACAGCACCGGCACGCCCAGGTGGTCGGCGACGCCTCCGGCCACGCCGGCCACGAACCGGCCGTTGCGCCAGCGCACCAGCGGCGGCGCCGACGACGGACGCACGGATGTGGGTGAGGCGTTCACGCAACCCATGGTCACACGACCCGTACCCCGGGGACATCCGGGAAACCTCCGGGTGGTCTCGGGGTCTCCCCCCATGGTCTGCGGGCGCCCCCGCGAGCAATCTGGGTGCCATGAAGACGACCGACGTCCCCGGCACGTTCCGGGACATGTGGGAGACCCGCCCGTCCCGGCCGCGGGACGACCGGATGGTCGCCGGCGTCGCGGCGGGCATCGCCAGGCGCTACGACATCGATCCGGTGCTCGTGCGTGTCGCGTTCGTCGTCGCCGCGTTCAGCGGGATCGGTGCGGCGCTGTACCTGTTCTGCTGGATCACGTTCCCGGAGGACCCGGCGGATCCGAACGCGAAACCGGCGGCGCGTCACCCGCTCGCCCTGCTTGCCGGGGGGATCGCGATCGCGATCGGGCTCGGCGGGATCTTCGACAACTCCGGCAGCCTGATCCTGCCGGCCATCGCGGTCGCGGTGCTGCTGTACCTGCTGCACTCCAGCCGGGCCGACCGCGGCCCGGTGGGCCCGCAGCCGCAGCAGCCAGCCGATCCCGAGGCAGCGACCGAGGAGGCCCGCGTGTCGCTGGTCAAGGACCTGCCCGGGTTGCCGCCGCAGCCGAAGCCGCCGTCGTGGGATCCGCTCGGCGCCGCCCCGTTCGCGTGGGACCTGCCGGAGCCGTCGCCCCCGCCGACGCCCGCACCCGCGCCGCGCAAGCTGCCGGTCACCGCGGTGACGCTGGGTGCGGCGCTGCTCGCGTCCGGCATCACGGCGGCGATCATGCTGATCACCGGCACGCTCACCGTCACGACGGCACCCACGGTGCTCGGCGTCGCGCTGGCCGTGCTCGGCGCGGGTCTGGTGATCGGCAGCTTCCTGCGCGCCGGGCGGGGGCTCATCCCGTTCGCGCTGCTGCTGTCCATGGTCACCTGGGGGATGCTGGCTGCGCCGCTCGACCGGATCAGCGCCGAGGGCGGTTTCGGCCGCCTGTCGGTCCGCCCGGCCTCCGCCGACCAGGTCGAGCCGAGCTACTCCCGGGGCGCGGGCGACATCGACCTGGATCTGCGCGACATCGACCTGCGCGTGCCGGTCGAAGGCCCGGCCACCCCGATCCAGACCAAGCTGACGACGGGCGCAGGCGACATCACGATCGTCGTCCCGCGGGACGCGGACGTGACGTTCACCGGCACGTCGAGCTTCGGCGACGTGAGCTTCGAGGGCCGGCAGCGCATGGAGGGCCCCGGTTCCCGCCTGACCATCACCGACCTCGGTGCCGACGGTGTCGCGTCGGGGCGGCCGATCGTGATCGACGCCCGCGCGGGCGGCGGAGATGTGGAGGTGAAGCGTGACTGAGCCGGACATGACGCCGGACACGACCACGACGACCGAGCCCACCCGCCGGTGGCGGGGACCGGATCCCGTCTCCCTGCTCGTCGGGCTGCTGACGCTGGGCATGGCGGTGGCCGCCCTGATCGGGGAGCTGCCGGACCTGTCCGGGTTCGACCCGCGCTGGCTGCTCGCCGGCGGCGCGGCCGTGATCGGGCTGATGCTGCTGATCGGGAGCCTGCGGGGGCGGCGCAGATCCAGCTGAGCCGATCGAGTCGAGCTGATCGAGTCGAGCCAGCGCCGCTGCAACTGGGGAGCGGCGGCGGCGCACGGGCCGTGTTCGGGGGGACACGGCCGTCGCGGAAGGCGGAACCCCGCCGGGTGCCCGGCGGGGTTCCGTCATGTCCGGATCACTCCCACTCGATGGTGCCCGGCGGCTTGCTGGTCACGTCCATGACGACGCGGTTGACCTCGGCCACCTCGTTGGTGATGCGGGTGGAGATGCGCTCCACGACGTCGTAGGGCAGCCGGGTCCAGTCGGCGGTCATCGCGTCCTCGCTGGAGACCGGCCGCAGCACGATCGGGTGCCCGTAGGTGCGTCCGTCGCCCTGCACGCCGACGCTGCGGACGTCGGCCAGCAGCACCACCGGGCACTGCCAGATCTCCGAATCCAGCCCGGCGGAGGTGAGCTCCTCGCGGACGATCGCGTCGGCGGCGCGCAGGGTCTCCAGCCGGTCGTGGGTGACCTCGCCGATGATGCGGATCGCCAGGCCCGGGCCGGGGAACGGCTGCCGGTTGACGATCTCGGCCGGCAGACCCAGCTCGGCGCCGACCTTGCGCACCTCGTCCTTGAACAGCGAGCGCAGCGGCTCGACGAGCTCGAACTCCAGGTCCTCGGGCAGCCCGCCGACGTTGTGGTGGCTCTTGATCGTAGCGGTGCCGCTGCCGCCGCCGGACTCCACGACGTCCGGGTAGAGCGTTCCTTGCACCAGGAAACCCACCGGTTCGCCGGCTGCGATCTCGGCCGTCGCCGCCTCGAACGCCCGGATGAACTCCCGGCCGATGATCTTGCGCTTCTGCTCGGGATCGGTGACCCCGGCGAGCGCGGCGAGGAACCGGTCCGCCTCGTGCGCGGTGTGCAGCTTCGCCCCGGTGGCGGCGACGAAGTCGCGCTCCACCTGCTCACGCTCCCCGGCCCTCAGCAGCCCGTGGTCGACGAAGACGCAGGTCAGCCGGTCGCCGATGGCGCGCTGGACGAGTGCGGCCGCCACCGCGGAGTCGACGCCGCCGGAGAGCCCGCAGATCGCCCGTCCGTCGCCGACCTGCTCGCGGATCGCGGCCACGGTGTCGTCGATGATCGAGGCGGTGGTCCAGCTCGGCCGGATGCCCGCGACGTCGCGCAGGAACCGGCGCAGCACCTCCTGCCCGTACGGCGAGTGCCCGACCTCCGGGTGGTACTGGACGCCGGCGAGCCGCCGCTCGAGGTCCTCGAACGCCGCGACCTCGACCCGGCTCGACCGAGCGGTGACCGTGAACCCCTCGGGCGCGCGCACCACCGAGTCGCCGTGGCTCATCCACACCGGGTGCCGGGTGGGCAGGCCGTCGTGCAGCGCGCCGGGGGCGGTGATGGTGATCTCGGTGCGGCCGTACTCGCGGGTGCCGTCGTGCGCGACCTCGCCGCCGAGGGCGCGGGCCATGGCCTGGAACCCGTAGCAGAGGCCGAGCACCGGGATGCCGGCATCGAACAGCGCCGGATCGACGGCCGGGGCCCCCTCGGCGTACACGCTGGCGGGGCCGCCGGAGAGGATCACCGCAGCCGGTTCGCGCGCGATGATGTCCGCGACCGGTGTGCTGGACGGCACGATCTCGGAGTAGACCTGCGCCTCGCGGACGCGCCGGGCGATGAGCTGGGCGTACTGGGCCCCGTAGTCGACGACGAGGACGAGAGGCGTCTCCACGGGTCAAGCCTAGAGGCGCGGTTGCGATGCCCCCTCGTGTGCTCAGGCACAACCCTCAGCGCAGATGGGCGCGCAGCCATTCCACCGCCAGCGCGTCGACCCGGGCGGCGTGCGGCGGCACGGGCTCGTGCCCCATCCCCTCGACGACGACGAGATCGGTGCCCGGCCGCGCTGCCGCCAGCGCCCGGGCCGGTTCGTGGAAGCCCGCGGCGTCGTCCTCGGACCCGAGCACGATCCGCAGCGCGACGTCGCCCAGCTCCCCGGCCCGGGCGACGAAGTCCAGCTCGGCGACCAGCGCGAGGGTCTCGGCGTCCCACGGGTAGGCGATGCCGAACGTGCGCCCGGTGGCGTCGGTGGCGTCCTTGAGCCGCACGACCGGGCTGATCGCGACGGCGGCCGCGGCTGGTGCGCCCTCGGCGAGCGCGAGCAGCAGCGCTGCCGCCCCGGCCGAGCCGCCGACCAGCCCCAGCGGCGCGTCGTCCGCGATGCCGAACCGGGTGCGCAGCGCGGCCAGGGCGGCCGGGAACTCGCTCGCCGCCTGCCGGGGTATCGGGTACTGCAGGTTGCGCACCGCGTCCGCGTACCCGAGCCGCATGACCTCCTCGGCGCCCCCGGCCGGCAGCCGCTCGCCGGAGATGGGGAGGCCGAGGTGGATGCGCCAGGCGTCGAGGCCGGCCAGCGGGATCGCCGCGGCGAAGGACTCCGGTGTGTTCGGTGCGCTGAGCAGGTGCCAGGTGAGCACGACCGGGGCGGCCGCCCGGTCCCCGTCCGGCGGTGCCGCCAGGAACGGAACGCCCGCCGCCGTGCCCCGGATCGTCGTCTCGATCATCACTGCCCCTCCCTTGAACTGGACATCGTCCAGTTTAATTGGACATGGTACAGTTTGGCAAGTGATGGCTCGTGGCCCCGGCACCCGCGCCGGTCTCACCCGCACCGCCGTGCTCGACGCCGCCCGCGCGCTCCTCGCCGAGGACGGCCTGCCCGGGCTCACCATGCGGGCACTCGCCCGCCGGCTCGACGTCGCGCCCAACGCGCTCTACAGCCACGTCGCCGGTAAGACCGAGCTGGTCGACGCGCTGCTCGACGACCACCTGGCCGCCGTTCACGACCCCACCCCGGACGCCGCGGACCCCGTCGCCGCCGTCGCCGACCTGATGACCTCGACGTTCGACGTGCTCGTCACCGCGCCCGACCTGGTCCCGCTCTACCTGCAGCGGCGCGGCGCACGCGGGGAGAACGCGATCCGGCTCGGCGCCACCATGGACGCCCTCCTCGCCCGCGCCGGGGTCCCCGCCGAGGCGATCCCGACGGCCCGCAACAACCTGATCGTGCACGCCGTCGGCGCCGCCGCCTTCGCCACCGCCGAGGGCGCGGACCCGACGGCCGCGCGACACGCGTTCGTGGCCGGGCTCGGCTGGTTGCTCGCAGGCATCGTGCGAAGCTGAGCGCAGTGGACGAGATGCGCGCGGCGGACGGCTCCGTCCGCCCGTTGTGGGCGGGCGTGGCCGCGCTGCTGGACCGACCCGGGCTGGCGGGGCTGCGCAGCCGCCGGGAAGACACCGAGCGGCTGCTCGCCGACGAGGGCGTCGCGTACCGGCCGCCCGGCGCCGACGAACCGCAGGCGTGGCGGCTCGATCCGCTGCCGCTGGTGCTCGACGGTGCGGAGTGGACCGGGCTCGCCCGCGGCGTGGCGCAGCGGGCCGAGCTGGCCGACCGGTTGCTGGCCGACCTGTACGGGCCGCGCACCGTGCTCGACCGCGGCCTGCTGCCCGTCGAGCTGATCGACGGGCATCCCGGCTACCTGCACGCCTGGCGCCGCTCGGTCGGCCGGCCCCGTCGCGAGGTGTTCCTCGCCGGGATCGAGCTGGGCCGCGGACCCGACGGCTGGACCGTGCTCGACGACCGCGTGCAGGCCCCGTCCGGCGCCGGGTACGCGATGGCCGGACGCCGCGTCGTGTCCCGGGCGCTGGCCGGGCTGCACCGCCGCTCCCCCATCCGGCGGCTGCGCCCGTTCTTCGACGCGATGCGCACCGGCCTGCCCGCCGCGGCCCCGCCCGGCGTCGACGAACCCCGGATCGTGCTGCTGCACCCGGGCCCCGAGGCGGAGACCGCCTACGAGCAGGCACTGCTGTCGTCCCTGCTGGGCATCGGGCTGGTGCGCGGCTCGGACCTGACCGTGCGCGGCGGACGGCTCTGGCAGCAGTCGCTGGGCGGGCTCGATCCCGTCGACGTCGTGCTGCGCCGCCTCGACGCGCAGTGGTGCGATCCGCTCGACCTGCGGCCCGACTCGCTGCTCGGGGTGCCCGGGCTGGTCGAGGTCGCCCGCGTCGGCACGGTCAGCGTGCTCAACGGGCTGGGCAGCGAGGTGCTGGAGAACCCGGGCCTCGCCCCGTACCTGCCGCAGCTGTGCCGGGCGTTGCTGGACGAGGACCTGCAGATCCCCGCCCCGCAGACGTGGTGGTGCGGCGACCCGGCCGGGCGCGCGCACGTGCTCGCCCGGCTCGGCGAGCTGGTGATCGCCCCGATCGCGCGGGACATCGCCGAGCCCGTGCACGGGGCGGCGCTGACCGCGGCGGAGCGGGAGGAGCTGGCCGCGCGGATCACCGCGGAGCCGCACCTGTGGACCGGACGGGTCCCGGTCGAGCTGTCCACCGCGCCGACGCTCGCCGGTGACGCGACCGTCGACCTGCCCGTCTCGGTGCGGGCGTTCGCGGTGGCGTCGGACACCGGCTGGGAGGTGCTCGACGGCGGGCTCGGCATGGTCACCGACGCCGACGGGGTACTCGCGAAGGACGTGTGGATCGTCGGCGAGCCCGCGCCGCCGCGGCCCGACCAGACCGTCCCGTCGATCCTGCCCGCCACCCCGCCGCTGTCCCCGCGGACCGCCGACGACCTGTTCTGGTTCGGCCGTTACGCCGAGCGCGCGGAGGCCACGGCGCGGCTGCTGCGCGCGGTCGACGACCGCTGGGCCGACGTGATCGTCTCGCCGGACGGGGCAGTGCTCACCGCGATGCCCACGCTGCTCGCCGCCGTCGCCGCCGTGACCGGGACCGGACCGCTCGGCCGCAGCACCGACGAGGTGGCGGCCGGGCTGCGCGCGCTCGTCTGCGACCGGGAACGGCCGGGCACGCTCGCCTTCGCCGTGCACCACACGATCCGCACCGCCCAAGCCGTGCGCGAGCAGCTGTCCACCGACACCTGGCTGGCGCTGGGCCGGCTGGAGTCCGCGCTGGCCGGGGTCGGTGAGCACGGTGAGCGGGACGCGCTCGACGAGGTCGTGGCCGGGCTGCTCGCGCTGTGGGGCATCGTGGCCGACGGCCTCGTCCGCGACGCCGGCTGGCACCTCTTGGCCGCCGGGCGCCGCATCGAGCGCGCCCAGCAGGTGGTGGCGCTCGTCCGCGCGGCGCTGGTGGCGAGCCCGCGCGGTGCGGCCGGGCGGCTGGTCGCCGAGACGGTGCTCATCGCGACCGAGAGCGTGATCACCCACCGGCGCCGCCACCCGCAGGACGCCGCCGCGGGCCGCGGCATCGCGACCGTGCTGGAGCTGCTGCTCACCGACACCGAGAACCCGCGCGCGGTCGCGTTCCAGCTCGCCGGACTCGCCGACGACCTCGCCCGGCTGCCCGGCCGCCCGCCCGCCGCGATGGGCCGGGCCACCCAGCTGTTGGCCACGCTCGACGTGCACGCGCTGTCCACCCGCAGCGCCGACGGCACCCGCCCGGCCCTGGACACCGCGCTCGCCGAGCTGGCCACCGCCCTCGCGGAGCTCGCCGACCAGGTCGCGGCCACGCACTTCGCGGTCGCGCTGCCACCGCATCCGTTCGATCCGCTGGCGGGGACGGGATGAGCCCGATCACGTACACGATCACCCACCGCACCCGGTACTGGTACGACGCCGACGTGCGCACGAGCTTCGGCCGCGCCCACCTGCTGCCCGTGGCCGAACCCGGACAGCCGCAGGCCGACGGCGAGGTCGTCGTCGACCCGGCGCCGGACGAGCAGCGCGACCACGTCGACGCGTTCGGCAACCGCTCCACCTACTTCGCGGTGCGGGCCCCGCACCGCGAGCTGACGGTGCTGGCCCGCAGCACCGTCGTCGTCGACCGGGTACCGCCGCCGCTGCCCGACCGCCCGTGGGACGAGGTGCGCGACGAGCTGCGCACCCGCCCGGAGCGGACGTGGGTGCTGCCGTCACCGCGGCTGCCCGCGCTGCCGCGCGTGGCCGAGTACGCCGCGCCGTCGTTCCCGCCGGGGCGGCCGATCGGCGAGGCCGTCGCCGACCTGTGCTCGCGCATCCACGCCGACTTCCGCTACGCGAGCGGCGCCACCTCCGTGGCGTCCACCCTCACCGACCTGCTCACCGGCGGCGAGGGTGTCTGCCAGGACTTCGCGCACCTGGCGGTGGCTGCCCTGCGCTCGGTCGGGCTGGCCGCCCGCTACGTGAGCGGCTACCTGGAGACCAGCCCGCCGCCGGGGATGCCGAAGCTGCGCGGCGCGGACGCGTCGCACGCCTGGGTGTCGGCGTGGACCGGTGCCGGGTGGCTGGACGCCGACCCGACCAACGACGCACCCGTCGGTCCCTCGTACGTCGTGCTGGCCCGGGGCCGCGACTACTCCGACGTCCCGCCGCTGCGCGGAGTCCTGTTCAGCGACCGCGCCACCGTGAGCCGGATGGCCGTCGAGGTGGACGTGGACCGGAACAGCGGCTGACCGAGCGCCGGATGCGGAACGCGCGAACGGCGCGGTGCTCAGCGCACCGCGCCGTTCGCCGGTTCAGGTCGGATCAGGTCAGGCCGAGAGACACGGGGGCGGCGAGAAGTCGTAGGCCCAGGCACGGACGTTCGGCGGCGAGAGCACGGTCAACCTCGCGCGGACCGCGCCCACGGGGGGGCCGCTCTCGATGCGGTGCGAGACGGTCCTGGTCTCCGGGCCGGTGGCCTCGAACGACCCGGGCACGGCGAAGTTGCCCACACCCAAGAACTCCCACTGGTACTCCACGCGGGTCGCACCGGACACCCGGACGTCGGCGCTGACGATGAACGCGGGCTGGTTGCCGGGGGTGCAGGTGGACATGTCGTACCGGACCCTGCCGCCGAGGACCACGACCTCGACCGGCGCGCACTCCACCTGCGTCTGCGCCCGGTTCGACTCGGCAGCGTTCGGCGAGAGGATCTCGATCCACCGCTGCAGGACACCGGTCTCCGTGGCGTCCACGGGGTGCGCGACCTCCTTGGTCAGCGGATCACCCTCGGCGAAGGTCAGCGTCTCCACCGGCCCCTGGAAGCCCGGGCCCGCCCAGCGGTACTCCACGGTGGTGCCCCCGGCCGCGATGCGGTTCACCGACACCCGCCCGGTGAACACCCGGGTCGCCCAGCACGCACCCGCGTAGTCCTCCGGCGCGGTCACCGAGGCCGACGCCGCGACGGGCTCCGCAGGCGGCTGCTCCTGGCAGGTCACCACGTAGGTGTCGCGCGCCAGATCGCCGTAGAACGGCGAGACGACCCCCAGCACCATCCGGCCCGTGCCGCTCCTGGTCGGCGTGAAGGTGTAGGAGACCGTGCGCTCGCCGTCGACGTGCACGACGCCCTTGCCGACGATCCGGCCGTTGTGCGTCCAGACGTACGCCACCCAGGTCGGGCGGGCGGTCTTGATGACACCGGTCGCCGTGATCCCCTCGGGCGGCGGGCACACGCCGACGTAGTCGGGCACTGCGACGGTGGCCGAGACGAGGTCCTTCTTGGGCGTGCCCGGGTGCCCGGGCTTGGGCTGCTCCGGCTTGGGCTGCTCCGGCTTCGGCTTGTCGGGCTGTGGGTGCCCGGGCTTGCCCGTGTGCTTGTCGTCCTTGTGCTTCTCGT
>Ga0065720_1002919_pt1 | contig 36011 bp, 36 predicted proteins | sample Thericmetagenome_FD_59107 | JGI IMG/M metagenome (GOLD analysis project Ga0065720, IMG submission 59107) | Thermophilic microbial communities from the Joint Bioenergy Institute, California, USA of rice/straw/compost enrichment - eDNA_2 v2... | ecosystem: Engineered > Solid waste > Grass >... | reverse complement strand
CCGACCCGCAAGGCCGTCACCGAGGTCTGCGACGGGCTCGCACCGGTGCTGCGCCGCCGCGGCATGATCCGCTCCGGCTACTCCTACGGCACGTTCAAGGAGAACTTGCTCGAGTTCTGACGCCGACCGTCCGGGGCCCGGCCCGGGCCCCGGGGCCGGGCGGCGCCGAAGCCGCGGCGGAATCGTCCGGCCTGCGTCCCGGCGCCGCTGGTCGACGGACCGGGCGACGGTCGCGGGGCAGCGCAATCCACTGATCGGTACCCGTAACGCGCGGGTAACGCCTTCCGGGTTCCCTGGTCCTCACCGCACGGTGACAGGAGGCTTGTGATGATCGTCCCCGATCCGACCGAGACGAGCGCACTGCGGCGGGTGTACGGCACGTTCCCGAGCGGGGTGATCGCGATCGGCGCGATGCGCGGCGGTGCGCCGGTCGGCATCGTGGCCAGCTCGTTCGTGGCCGTGTCGCTGGATCCGCCGCTGGTGTCGGTGTGCGTGCAGCGCACGTCGACGACGTGGCCGCAGTTGGCGGACCGGCCGCGGCTGGGGTTGTCGGTGCTGGGGGAGACGCACGACCGGGTGTGCCGGCAGATCGCGGCGAAGACCGGTGACCGGTTCGCCGGGGTTCCCTACACCACCACCGACGAGGGCGCGGTGCTGCTGCACGACGCGGCGGCGTGGCTGGACTGCTCGATCCACGCGAGCGTACCGGCCGGGGACCATGATCTGGTGCTGCTGCGGGTGGAGGCGATGCAGACGCACGACGACGTCGCGCCGCTGGTCTTCCACGGCAGCCGCTTCCACGCCCTGTCCGCGCTGGCCGCGTGATGTCCGCGCAGCCCGAGACCCTCTCCACCGTCGACCGCGTCGGGGCGGCCGTCGCAGCGCTGCGCGCCGGGCGACCCGTCCTCGTCGCCGACGACGCCGGGCGGGAGAACGAGTACGACGTGGTCCTGCCGGCGGCGCTGGCCGAGCCGCGGTGGACCGCGTGGGCCGTCCGCCACACGTCCGGGCTGCTGTGCGCACCGCTGCCCGCCGAGCGCGCCGACGCGCTCGCCCTGCCGCCGATGGTCCGGGACAACCAGGACCCGCGCGGCACCGCCTACACGGTCTCGGTCGATGCGGCGCACGGCGTCAGCACGGGGATCAGTGCGAAGGACCGGGCCCGCACCGCCCGGGTGCTCGCCGACCCGACCAGCCGCCCGTCCGATCTCGTCCGGCCCGGCCACGTGCTGCCGCTGCGGGCCCGCAACGGCGGGGTGATCGCCCGGCCCGGGCACACCGAGGCCGCGGTCGACCTGTGCCGGCTCGCTGGGCTGCCGCCCGTCGGGCTGATCGCCGAGGTCGTGGCGGACGGGACCGGGATGGCCGGCCGTGAGGACGCCGCCCTGCTCGCCGCCCGCTTCGAGCTGCCCATCCTCGACATCGCCGAGCTCGTCGCGCACCGCCTGAAGTTCGGCGACGGCGAGCGGGGCCGGGTCACCCGCGCCGCCACCACCCGGCTGCCCACCGAGCACGGGGTGCTCGACGCCGTCGGCTACCGGGACGAGGTCACCGGCGCCGAGCACGTCGCGCTCGTCGGGCCCGGCGCGGCCACCCGCCCGCTCGTCGCGGTCTACCCGGAGTGCCTCGCCGGCACCGTGCTGCGGTCGCTGGCCTGCGACTGCGCCCGCCGCCTCGCCGCGCTCGCCGCACTGATCGCCCGGGAGGGCGGCGTGCTCGTCTACGTCCGCCGCCCGGACGCCCGGGCCGTCGGCCCCGTCGAGCACACCTGGACCGCGGCCGACGACGGCGCCGTGGGCGCGATCCTGGCTGATCTCGGCCACCGCGCCGTCAGGTTGCTGCCCGGTCCGGCCACCCCCGCCGGCCTCGCCCGCCCCGACCTCGCCGTCCTGCCCGTCCCCGCCCCCACCCTCGGGCCGGTCGGCTCCCGGCCCGTCCGCCTCCTGGAGCTCTCGTGACCGTCACCGTCGTCGTCGGCAACCCCAAGCCCGCCTCCCGCACCCGCACCGCCGGGGAGCTGCTGGCCGAACGCCTCACCGGCGCCGCCCCCGATCACGTGATCGAGCTGATCGAGCTCGGCCCCGGCCTGCTCGGCTGGGGCGACGAGGCCGTGGCCGCCGCGGTCACGGCCGTGCAGGAATCGTCGCTGGTCGTGTTCGCCAGCCCGACCTTCAAGGCCACCTACACGGGGCTGCTCAAGCTGTTCCTCGACCAGTTCGCCGGCGGCACCGGCCTGCGCGACGTCGTCGCCGTCCCGCTGATGCTCGGCGCCGGCCCCGGCCACGCCATGGCCCCCGACCTGACGCTCAAGCCCGTGCTCAGCGAACTCGGCGGCACCTGCGCCCTGCCCGGGCTCTACCTGCTCGATTCCGCGTTCGCCGAGTCGTCGGCCCTGGACGACTACGTCGAGCGGTGGGCTCCGGTGGCGCGGACTCTGCTGGCCCTGCGGACGGGGTAGGGCGACTCCGCAGTGCCAGACCCGGTGCCCGCCGCCGTGCACCGGAGCCGGCCGGCCCGCGGCCCGCGCGCCGCGTCGAGCCGCCGGCCCAGCGTCGCGACCGCGGCACCGACGAGCGCTGACCCGGTGATCAGCGCGGCGATCCGGCCGCTGTCATCACGATCCCCGCGCTGCTCGTCCCGGCGCGGCCGCTGCACGGCGCTGCTCGTCCACGCCCGGACGCCGGCGGGGCAGCACGTCCAGCGGGCAGGATGTCCGGGTGCCGCCGAACGCCGAGCGACTGGTGCAAGCCTGGATCGACCACGTCGGCGACCCGCCCCGCTCCTACCGGGACTCGGTGGTGGGGCTGCGCCACGAGCTCGACCGCGACCTGCTCACCGACGCGCTGGACTGCGTGCGCGCCGGCCGGCCGCGCGCCGACGTGACCGAGCGGTTCCGCGAGCCGGTGTGCGCGCTGACCGACGGCGACCTGGTGCTGCCGCCCGAGGTGGAGGAGGCCCTCGTCACCGTGCACGCCCTGTACCGGGAGCTGGATGCGCGGTGAGCGGGTCGCGGCTGGTCAGGCGCTCTCCGGCGGCGGGATGCTCTCCGCGACGCGCAGCGCCGCCTTGGCCACGTCGAGGTCGTACGGGGCCTGCGTGACGTCGTCGGGCCAGCGCTCGACCTGCTCGATCGCCCAATCCGCCCACCGCGCGACGCAGGCGTAGTGCTCGGTGAGGAAGCGGCCGATGAGCTGGTTGAGCGCGGCCCGTTCGGGGAACGGGCCCGTGCCGGCCAGGTAGGCGCGAGCGGCGGCGAGGTTCTCCACGTTCTCCCGACGCACCCACTCGCGGGTCGCGTACAGGTTCGCCAGCACGGCGGCCTTGTCGGCGCTGTCCGCGAAGTGGATCTTCAGCAGCTGCTCGAACTCCAGCGACGGGCCCTCGCCGGGCTGTCGCGCCCACGCCGCGAGCGCGCGGCGACCGGCGTCGGTGATCGTGTAGCGGGTGCGCCGGCGGCGGCCCACCGCGTCCTCGGCCGCCTCCGCGTAGCCGTGCGCGACCAGCTTCTTCGGTTCCTCGTAGAGCTTGCTGCGGGTGCGCGGCCAGAACCGGCGCAGGCTGCGGTCGACCTGCTGCACCAGCTCGTGCGTGGTCCACGGTCGGACGGCGAGCAGGCCGAGGAACGCGTACGAGGTCGAGGTCAGCGCCGGGCTTGACATCACACTCCCAAAGGGACGACAGTGTGCACTCCCAAAGGGAGATTACTCGAACGGGGGCCGCCATGACCGACGTCGCGCTGCAGGTCGCACCCGCCAACGAGGGCCAGCTCGCGGCGTGGGACGGCCCCGAAGGGGCGTACTGGGCGGCCCACGCCGACCGCTACGACAAGGCCGTCGCCGCCTACCACGGCCCGCTGCTCGACGCGGCGGCGATCGGGGCCGCCGAGCACGTGCTGGACATCGGGTGCGGCACCGGGCAGACCACCCGCGACGCCGCACGGACGGCCACCGGCGGGGCCGCGCTGGGCGTCGATCTGTCGTCGCGGATGCTCGAGGTCGCCCGCGCCCGTGCGGCAGCGGATGGGCAGGTCAACGCCGCCTTCGAGCAGGCGGACGCGCAGGTGCATCCGTTCGTGCCGGGGTCGTTCGACGTCGCCGTGAGCCGGACCGGTGCGATGTTCTTCGCCGACCCGGTCGCGGCGTTCACGAACGTGGCGGGCGCCCTGCGGCCCGGCGGGCGGCTCGCGCTGCTCACCTGGCAGCCGCTGGAGGCCAACGAATGGCTGCCGGCGTTCGCCGGGGCGCTCGCCGCGGGCCGGGAGCTGCCCGTCCCGCCGCCGGGTGCGCCCGGGCCGTTCGCGCTGGCCGAGCCGGACCGCGTCCGCTCCGTCCTGACCGCGGCCGGGTTCGCGCAGATCACCCTCGATCCGCTCGTCGCCGAGATGTGGTTCGGCGAGGACGGCGACGACGCCGCCCGCTTCGTGCTCGGCCAGCTCGCCTGGATGCTCGACGGCGTGGACGACGAGACGAGGGCGCGCGCCGAGGCGGCCCTGCGCTCGACGACGGCGGCGCACGAGACCGCCGACGGGGTGCGGTTCGGCTCGGCCGCGTGGCTGATCCGGGCGGTGCGGACGTAGCTCAGTGCGGACGGAGCTCAGGCAGCAGCGCCGAACCAGCGCGAGAGGTGGGCGGCGAGTCCTGCCTGGTCGGCCCCGGCCCACGCGACGTGGCCGTCGGGGCGCAGCAGCACCGCCGGGACATCCGGTTCGACGCCGAAGTCGCCGACGACGTGGTCCACCCGGTCCGCCCAGCCCGCCGCGGACAGCGCGCCGGTGCGGTCGAGCAGCAGCCCGCGGCCGCTGCGCAGCAGCTCGAACAGCCGCCCCTCCTTCAGCGGGACGTCGCGCAGCCGCCGGCCCACCAGCGGGGTGTCGTCGCCGAGGTCGTAGCGCACCCCGATCGCGGTGATCTTCTCGATCAGGTACCGGTTGACCTCCGGGAACGCGATCAACTCCGCCAGCAGCGCACGCACCGCCTGCGGACCCGGCTCGGTGCGCAGCAGCTCCATCTGCGCGCGGGTGTTGAGCAGGACGTCAGCGCCGACCGGGTGCCGCTCGGCCTCGTACGTGTCGAGCAGGCCGGCGGGCGCCCAGCCGGCGATCTCGGCGGCCAGCTTCCAGCCGAGGTTGAACGCGTCCTGGATGCCCAGGTTCAGCCCCTGGCCACCGGTCGGCGGATGGATGTGCGCCGCGTCGCCGGCGAGCAGAACGCGCCCGGCCCGGTAGCGCTCGGCCTGGCGGGTCGCGTCGCCGAAGCGGGAGAGCCAGCGCGGGGCGTGCACGCCGAAGTCGGTGCCGGCGACGGCGCGCAACTGCACCGCGAACTCGTCGAGCGTGGGCGGCACGGTGCGGTCCTCGGCCACCGCCTGCGCGGGCACCCCGACGCGGTAGAAGCCGTCGCCGAGGGGCATGAAGCCGAACCGCCGCTCGGTCTTGCGGACCTCTGCCATCACGGCCATCAGCTCGGGCTCCGGCACGTCGACCCGCATCTCCCCGAGCAGGACGTCGGTGGTGCTCGGTTCGCCCGGGAAGCCGATGCCGACCAGGCCGCGCACGGTGCTGCGGCCGCCGTCGCAGCCGACGAGCCAGCGGGCCCGTACCCGGGTGCCGTCGGCCAGCTCGGCGGTGACGCCGTCCTCGTCCTGGCTCAACCCGGTCAGCGCGCAGCCGCGGCGGATCTCCGCACCGACCGCGACGGCGTGCTCCTCCAGCAGCCGGTCGGTCGTCGTCTGCGGGATGCCCAGGACGAACGGGTAGGTGGTGTCGAGATCCGGCGCGGGTGCGGTGATGCCGGCGAAGAAGCCGCCGAGCGGGTACCGCGTGCCGTGCTCGAGGAAGCGGTCCAGCAGGCCGCGCTGGTCGAGCAGCTCGATGCTGCGCACGTGCAAGCCGAGGGCGCGGACCACCGGCGTCGCTTCCGGCTCCCGCTCCACGACGAGCACCTGCACTCCGCGCAGGCGCAGCTCGGCGGCCAGCACCAGGCCGGTCGGGCCGGCGCCGACGATGACGACATCGATCATGAGCTCCCCGATTTCCGCAGGTGAAGGGCAACGGGCGGAGAGCTTGCCGCATCCCCCGGGGCTTGCCGCAAGACCGGGTGTCCGCTATACGTTGAAGGTGGCGGGGAGCGAGCCTCCTCGCCGTCGTCGTTCTCAGGGGCTTCCTCGGCGGTCAGTGAAGCCTTCCCGGAACCAGGTCATCGCCTTCCCCTGCGGAGAGCGCGCGCGGGCCGTGGCCCGACGGAGACTTCCTCCGCCGTGATCGAGCCCGCCCCGGGAGCCCAGATGACTTGGAACCACCCACCGCAGCCCTACGGCCACCCGCGATACGGGCCGCCGCCGGGGCCCGCGCCCGCGCCCGCGCCTCCACCACCGCCTCCGCCGCCGCGCGGGGGGCGCACGGTCGCGAAGATCGTCGTCGGCGTCGTGGTGGGCGGGTTCCTGCTGTTCCTCGGGCTCGGAGCGCTCGGTGCGGCGCTCGGACCGGGGGAGCAGCGCACCCGCACCTCGGCCGGTGGCGCGTCACCCGCGGCCACGCAGGCGGTGGAGGAGCCCGAGTCGCGGACGCTCTCGGCGATCGACCTGCAGGCCGGTGACTGCTACATCGGCAAGCAGCTGCCACCCGAACCCGGCCAGACGCAGCCGATCAGCACGGTCGAGGTCGTGCCGTGCACGAGCGAGCACACCGCCCAGGTGATCGCCACGATCACCTACTCGGCCGGCGACAGCTTCCCGGAGGTGCGCGACACCAGGTCCGCAGCCGACTGCGCCGCGGCCTTCCAGGAGGAGCTGCAGCAGGGCGTCCTGACCGCGCCGGGGTACGATCTGGGGCTCATCACACCGCGGGACGAGCGATCGTTCCGCGCCAGCCCCGTGGTCGCGTGCGTGGTGGTGCACCCGAGCAGCACGACGTCGCTCATGGGCTGACGCTCATGCGCTGACGCCGGCTCGAGCCCGAGGGACCACGAGGCCCAGGCTCTGCTGCCGTGCTCGCCCGAGCGTGACGTTCGTCGCACCGCTGCGGTTCAGTGCGAACACGCAACCGGCCACCGTCTCCCTGCGGGAGCGGTGGCCGGGAAGGTGGTGACGAGAGACCCTCGTCGACCTCAGCGGTTGAAGACGATCGCTTCCGGGTACTCGCGGCCGTTGTAGTAACCGCAGTGCGGGCACGCGATGTGGCCGGGCCGCTGCTGCTTGCACCGGCTGCACGTGGCGTACGACGGCAGCGTCAGCCGCATGTTCTTCGAGCGGCGGTGCCGAGTCCGCGACCGCGACTTCTTCCACTTCGGGGTCAGGCCACCAGTCAAGGCGAGTCCTCCATCTCAGCAATCTTGTCCATGTGGCCCGTACCGCTACGACAGCGGCCCCAGCCGGACACACACTGGGCGCGCGACCACCAAGGTTACAGCATCGCGATCGGCTGCCCGCGGGTGCCCGCCTGTCGCCAGGGGCTGCCGATTCCCGCACCGGTCGCGGACGGGCGCCGGACTTGTCATCCTGAGCGCGTGACGGAACCGACGGATTATTACTCGATCCGTTTCGGCGCCGATCCCGTGCAGCTCGTCTTCTTCCGGCACGGGTTCGACCGCTGGCTCGCCGGGCTGGGCTGGCCGGAGCCGGAGCGGGTCGACGCGGTCCTCGCGATCGGCGAGGCCTGCGGCAACGCCGTCGAGCACGCCTACCCCGCGGGCGAACCCGGTGACGTCGAGGTCACCGGCCGCGTCGTCATCGGTCCCACGGATCGCCACCTCGTCGTCCAGGTCCGCGACCACGGCCGCTGGCGCCGGGCCGGCAAGGAGAACGGGTACGGACTCACCACCGTGCGCGCCTGCATGCAGCGGGTGCGGATCCGCCACGACGAGCACGGCACGGTCGTCACCATGACCAGCCGTCCGGTTCCGCTCGTCCCTGCGCCGAGGCGCAGCGCGGAGCACGTCGACGACCCGTCGGCCGCCGAGGTCCCGCACCGCCTGCGCAGCCTCTGACCCCGCCGGGCCGCCGGCCGACGCTCCCCGGTCGGGTGACGCGTGTCGGCCGGGTGCCCTGCGCCGTCCGTGATCGGATCGTTCCCCGGAAGCGCACGTGGGGAGGTGCGGATGCGGGGACGGCGGTGCGGGCTGCGCGCCGGGCTGGTCGCGTGTGCGCTGATCGTCTCGCTCGCCGCGCCGACGCCGGTCGCCGCGGCCACCGTCCCGCCGGAGCCGCGCGGCGCCGAGGGCCTCGAGCGGGTGCTGGACCGGCTCTTCCCCGCCGAGGCCGTCGCGCCGGGGGTGAGCCATCGGGAGTTCACCACCACTGCGGCCGCGAAGCAGGTCGTCGGTGATCTGGTGCAGGTCGACATGACGGTGCCGAACGTGCGGATCGACCTGCTCACCGCCGGGAAGATCGCCGCGACGAAGCCGGTGCAGGAGATGGCCGACGCCGCGGGCGCGGTCGCCGGCATCAACGGCGACTTCTTCGACATCTCCGCCACCGGCGCACCCACCGGGCCCGCGGTGCAGAGCGGACGTCCGCTCAAGGCGGCGGTACCGCAGGGGCGGCGGGCCGCACCGGCCGTACCCGGCGCCGAGATGGACTACGCGTACGCGATCGGCGTCGACCGGGTGGGCCGCATCGACCGGCTACCGCTGACCGGCGAGATCAGCGGCCCGTACGGCACGCTGCCGATCGTCGCGCTCAACCAGCACGCGGTGCCGGTCGGCGGGATCGGGCTGTTCACCTCCGACTGGGGTCGCGACCGCGCCCAGACCCTGTGCGGCACCGACACCGATCCCGCGGCCGGCTGTGCCGCCGACCGATGGGAGATCATCGTCAAGGACAACGTGGTCACCGAGGTCGCCAGCACCGGAGCCCGGCCACTGGCGCCCGACGAGGTCTCCCTCGACGGCCGCGAGGAGGGCGCGGCCGCGCTGCGGGCGTTCAAGGTCGGCGATCCGGTCGACATCGAGTACGAGCTGACCCCGGAATCGGGGGTGAAGCCGTACGCCGCAGTCGGTGGGCAGCCGATCCTGCGCGACGGCAAGCCGACCGAACGGCTCGACGACCGCATCCGCGCGCCGCGCAGCGCTGTCGGCAACACCGCGGACGGGCGCACGATCATGTTCGTCACCGTGGACGGGCGGCAGGCCGACTCGGCGGGCGCCACCCTCGCCGAGCTGTCCGCGCTGCTGGCCGAGCTGGGGCTGGACGACGCGATCAACCTCGACGGCGGNGGCTCCTCCACGCTGGTCCACCGGGAGCCGGGCGCGCCGCACACCAGGATCGTCAGCGATCCGTCCGGCTCGTCGGCCCGGCGGGTGCCCGACGGGCTGGGCGTGTTCGTTGATTGATCCCACCCGGTTTGATCCCACCCGGTCCGGCACGCCGCGCCGTCACCGACCGTGTACGGCATCATCGGCACGGTGATCGTGCGACTCACCGCTGCCGGCGCGATCGTCCGGGACGTCGACGACTGCTCGGCCCTGCACCTGGAGACGGACCTCGAGGGCGCGAAGCTGCGGGCCGCGCTGCTCACCACCGACACCGGCGTCGCGGACGGCGAGCACGTCTGGCTGGACCTCGCGATGCTGCGCACGCGGGCACACCTGCTCGCCACCGCGCAGGACTGGCCGGCGCGGTGGGCGGCGATGGTGCGGCGCGCGCGGGACGAGGGCCGGCTCAGTGCGGACGGCCGCTCGGTGCAGGTCTCCGTGGNGCCGCTGGACCCCGGCCCACCCCGTCGAGCCCGCCCCGCCGCGACGTGAAACCCGCCGGACACCTCACCCGTGCAGCAGCGCCTGCGCGGCGCGGCGCAGGTGCGGCAACGACTGCTGCGGGGTGAGCCTCGTCCGCAAGCCGTGGGTGGATCGCACCACGGCGATGCCCAGCAGCCACGCCAGCAGTAGCTGGGCACGGGCCTCGGCATCGGCGCGGTCATCGGTGTCGACGAGGTCGGCCAGCGCCGCGGTGTAGGCGGCCTCCAGCTCGTCCCGCAACTGGTGCTTGACGTGCGTGCTGGCGGTGCCGCGCAGCACCGCGAGGAACGCCTGCGGGTCGCCGACGGGTTCGAGCACCGCCAACAGCACGCGGTCGAGCAGTTCCGAGCGTGGTCCGCTGGTCAGCACGTCCATGGCCGGTTCGCGCACGGCCGCGGCGAACAGCCCTTCCTTGTTGCCGAAGTAGCGGAAGAGCAGCGCCTGGTTGACCCCGGCCAGCCGGGCGACGGCACGGACCGTCGTCGCGTCGTACCCGTCCCGCGCGAACAGCGTCCTGGCCGCGTCGAGGAGGGCCCGGCGCGTCGCGTCGGCGTCGCGGGGCCTCGCGGACGTCGTCATTGCGTCCGGAAGGGAGTGCTGGCTCATCCGGTGCATCAGATCACCTGCGCCGGGGCGCGGGGCAACCGGGAGCGGGCGCGCTGGAGGAGAGGTCTCGGACGGGGCCGGCGCGCGACGGCTCGCCCGGGCGGACGGTGGTGCGGTGCTTACTCCGGTCTCACTCGGGGCAGCCCTGCGTCAGCCGGGCGATCTCCGAGTCGAAGTCGATCTCCGCGGACTCCTCGCCGAGCGGGACGATCTCGAGCGTCGCGTCGATGAACCCGCGGAGCAGGTCGCGGTCGACCTCCAGGATCGCCCGGCCGTCGACCGAGCGGATCTCGATCTCGATGATGTCGTAGCCCTGCACGATCTGCGGGCTCATGCGGATGTCCCCGATGCCCGCGGGCCCCTCCAGCGCCTCCACCACCAGGTCGCGGGCGAGCAGCCACTCGACCCACCGGTCGTGCCTGGTGCGGACGGCGAGCGTGACGGCGAACGGATCATCGGCGCGGTACGTCCACCGCGTCACGACCGGGGCCGGCTGTCCGTGCAGCACGGTGAACATGTCCTGCTGGACCGTGTCGGTCTTCATGATCGGCGCCCCCTCGTGGCGTTCCGGTCCTGCCGCGGATGCGGCGGTCTCACCCGGCCCATCGCCGCGGCGGTCCGGAACGCTGCACGTCCTCGATGACTTCACCCGAACAAGTGATCGGTTCCCGGTAGCACGCGTCGGCACGCCGCTGCCCCGGACGGGCGTCCGTGCGCCCGGCCTCTCCTGGGCCGTTCTCCGGTTCGCGGGAGATCCGTTCGCCGGGGTCCGTTGCTGCGTTCGACGGTGTCCTCCCCGCGTGGACGGGTTGGGCACTGCCCGCACGGTAGGGGAGAACGCGCTGGTCCGCGGCGTACGGCTCGGCGTGTCGGGACCTCTCACCCGTCCGATCGGGGGTGCGCCGGAACGCGCCTGCGCGGCTAGGGTCGGCCGGCAGGACACACGGGCACGACCGGGTGAGGTGACGAAGAGGTGACCGAGAATCCGTCGGTGGCGGCGTTCTACGCGGCACGGCAGTTCCTCTGGGACAACCGGGAGGACTACGACACCGCCGTCCGCGACTTCCGCTGGCCGCAGATCGACGAGTTCAACTGGGCGATCGACCACTTCGACGCGGTGGCGGCCGATCCCGAGCGGGGCGCGAAGCGGGCGCTGTGGATCGTGGAGAGCGACGGCAGCGAGGCGCACTGGACGTTCGCGCAGCTGGCCGAACGCTCCAACCGGGTGGCGAACTGGCTGCGCAGCCACGGTGTCTCCCGCGGTGACCGGGTCATCCTCATGCTCGGCAACCAGGTGGAGCTGTGGGAGACGATCCTCGCGGCGATGAAGCTCGGCGCCGTGCTCATCCCGTGCACGACGCTGCTGACGGCCGCGGACCTGCGGGACCGGATCGAGCGCGGCAACGCCAGGCACGTCGTCGTGGCCGGGTCCGACGCCGCCAAGTTCGACGACGTCGCGGGCGACTACACGCGGATCGCGGTGGGCGAGCTCGGCCCGGTCGCCGATCCGTCGGCCTGGCTGGACTACGCCGACTCCGCGAACGCCGACGCGACCTTCGTCCCGGACGGGGTGACGCGCGGGTCCGACACCCTGCTGCTCTACTTCACCTCCGGCACGACCTCGAAGCCGAAGCTGGTCGAGCACACCCACGCGTCGTACCCGGTGGGGCACCTGTCGACCATGTACTGGATCGGCCTCGAGCCCGGCGACGTCCACCTCAACATCTCCTCGCCGGGCTGGGCCAAGCACGCGTGGAGCAACGTGTTCGCGCCGTGGATCGCCGAGGCGTGCGTGCTCGTCATGAACTACGCGCGGTTCGACGCGCAGAGCGTGCTGTCGGTGCTCGACCGCTGCGGTGTGACCAGCTTCTGCGCGCCGCCCACCGTGTGGCGGATGCTCATCCAGGCCGACCTGACCAGCCTGGCCAAACCCCCGACGAAGGTCGTCGGCGCCGGTGAGCCGCTCAACCCCGAGGTCATCGAGCAGGTCGAGAAGGCCTGGGGGGTGCGCATCCGCGACGGGTTCGGCCAGACCGAGTCCACCCTGCAGATCGGCAACCCGCCCGGGCAGGTCGTCAAGCCCGGCTCGATGGGCCGGCCGATCCCCGGCTACCCGATCGTCCTCGTCGACCCGACCACGGGGGAGAAGGGTGTGCAGGAGGGCGAGATCTGCATCGACCTCGCCGACCGGCCCCTCGGCCTCATGGTCGGCTACTACGGCGACGACGAGCGCAACGCGGAGGCGTTCGCCGGTGGCGTCTACCACACCGGGGACGTCGGCTCGCGCGACGCCGACGGGTACATCACCTACATCGGCCGCGCCGACGACGTCTTCAAGGCCAGCGATTACCGCATCAGCCCGTTCGAGCTGGAGAGCGTGCTGATCGAGCACCCGGCTGTGGCCGAGGCGGCGATCGTGCCGTCGCCCGACCCGGTGCGCCTGGCCGTCCCGAAGGCGTACGTCGTGCTCGCGGCCGGTTACGAGCCCACCGAGGAGACCGCACGCGACATCCTCACCTTCGCCCGCGACAACCTCGCCCCGTACAAGCGGATCCGCCGCCTGGAGTTCGCCGAACTGCCCAAGACGATCTCGGGCAAGATCCGCCGGGTCGAGCTGCGCGGGCGCGAACAGGAGCTGCACAAGGACAGCGCGGGCCCGGTGAGCGGCGAGTTCACCCTGTAGTAACGGGGACGCCGACGCGCGTCACCGAGCGCACCCACGTACCGTCTCCCCCGACGAACGTGGCACGACGACGTGGGGGGAGCCCAGGTGAGCGTGGGCGAGGCGGAGAACGGGGCGCCGACGATGGCCGCGGTGATGGCGGGCATGCCCGTCGTCTGGCGGCGCCTGCTCGCTGCTCACGTACCGGACCGGCTGGGGCGCTGCGCGGAGTGCCGCACCGCCAGCGGCTCGGGAGAGCGGTGGCCCTGCTCGCTGCGGCGGATCGCCGAGGAGGCCGAGCGGATCTACGGGTTGGAGCTCGGGCGCGCCGTCGGCGAGTAGTGGCCCGGCCAGTCCTCGTAGCGGATCCGGGAGATCTCGCGGACCTCGCCGATCGTCGACCACTGGTCCCGGCCCAGCCGGGCCAGTGGTCGCAGCGCCTCGATGCGCGGCAGGCCACCCTGCGCCGGGTCGCGGTCGAACGCGTCAGCGTCGATCGCGGCGCGCTGGACGCGCCCGATCACGACGGTCGAGTCGCCCAGCTCCAGCGCCTGGTGCAGCCGGCACTCGAACGCCACCGGTGACTCCGCGACCCGCGGTGGCGCCACCGTGGCGCTCGGCTCCGGGGTGAGCCCGACCGCGGCGAACTCGTCGACGTCCGGCGGGAAGTCCGTGCCCGTGGCGTTGATCTGCTCGAACAGCGGCTCGGGCGCGAGGCAGACGACGAACTCGCCGGTCGCGCGCACGTTGCGCAGCGAGTCCTTCACACCGACGCTGGTGAACTGGATCATCGGGGGGTCGACGCACGCCACCGTGAAGAACGAGTGGGGTGCGAGGTTCACCACCCCGTCCGCGGAGACCGTCGACACCCAGGCGATCGGCCGCGGCACCACGGTCGCGGTGAGCAGCTTGTAGAACGCCCGGTGACCGAGCTCGGCGGGGACGATGTCGGTGCGCACCCCCCGATCATCCAGGCGCCGGGGCGCTGCGCGCGGGGCGGGTGGCGTGGCCTAGCGTCGCATCCCGTGCGGGCACGAGCGGTGGGGCTGCTGCTGGGCTGGGCCGCCGACATGGTGCTCGGCGATCCGCCCCGGTTCCACCCGGTGGCCGGGTTCGGCCGGGCCGCCGCGGCGCTGGAGCGACGCACCTACGCGGACTCGCGGGCGGCCGGAGCCGCGCACGTCGCGGTGCTGGTCGGGGCCGCCGTCGGGGTGGGGGCGCTCGCCGAGCGGGTGCGCAACCCGGTCGCGCGCACGCTGCTGACCGCCGTCGCGACCTGGACGGTGCTGGGCGGGACGTCGCTGGCCGGGCACGGCGCCAGGCTCGCCGACGAGCTGGACACCGGTGATCTCGCCGCCGCGCGTGCGCGGATCCCGTCGCTGTGCGGGCGCGACCCGGAGCTGCTCGACGCCGCCGGGATGGCCCGAGCGGGCACCGAGTCGATGGCGGAGAACACCTCCGATGCCGTGGTCGCGCCGCTGCTGTGGGGCGCGGTCGCGGGCGCCCCCGGGCTGCTCGGCCACCGCGCCGTCAACACGCTCGACGCGATGATCGGCTACCGCTCGCCCCGCTACCGCCGCTTCGGCTGGGCCGCTGCGCGGCTCGACGACGTCGTGAACTGGGTGCCCGCGCGCGTGACGGTGGCGCTGGTCGCGCTTGCCGGGGCCGCCGATGCTGCGGTGGCGGAGGCGGCCGGAGCGCTGGCCGGAGCACCGCCTTCCCGCCAGGAGACGGCGGGACAGCCACTCTCCGGCGACCCCGGACCGGCAGCGACGGCCACCTTCCGCGCTGCCCTGCGCGCCGCCCGCCGCGACGGCCACCGCCACCCCAGTCCCAACGCCGGCCCGGTGGAGGCCGCGTGGGCGGGCGCGCTCGGCGTCGCGCTGGGCGGGCGCACCGTGTACCGCCACGCAGTGGAGGAGCGGCCCCAGCTCGGCGACGGCCCGCCGCCGAACGCGCGCGACCTGCGCCGCGCTGCCCGGCTCTCCCGGCTCGTGGGCGGGCTCGCCGCGCTGATCGCGGCTACGGTCGCTCGTTGACGTCCGAGCGGGGCTCGTCCTCGCCGGCCAGCGCGGCCCGCAGCTCGCTGCGCCTGCGCGTGCGGCCCTCCCGCTGCATCAGCTCCAGCCGCACGAACCAGATCAGCGCGAAGATCGCGATGGCGCCGAAGCTGAGCCACTGCAGGGCGTAGGAGAAGTTCGTGAACGGGGCCGATCCCGCCACGGTCGGCTCGGCCGGCACCGGGCTGAGCACCCCCGGCTGCCCGGCCTCCAGCGCGAGGTAGCCGGGTTCGAGCGGCAGGCCGGTGAGCGCGGCGACGACGCGCGAGTCGGCGGCGAACACCTGCCGGGTGCCGGCCACCTCGGCGCCCCCGCGGTTCTGCGGGTCGGTCTCGTCGAGCCGCATCCGGGCCACGACCGTGACCGGTCCCTCGGGCGGGGCAGCGATCTCCGGCACCGCGGTGCCGTTCGCGGCGACCAGCCCGCGGTCGACGAGCACCGTGCGGCCGTCGTCGGTGCGCATCGGGATCAGCACCTCGTAGGCGGGTCCGCCCTCGAGGCTGCGCAGCCGGACCAGCGTCTGCGCCTGCGCCAGGTAGGTACCGGTGAGCTGCACCCGCCGCCACTCGTTCGCCGCGGTGACGCCGGTGCCCGGCGCCGACAGCTCCGCGAGCGGGGCGGGCGGTGCGGCGTTCGCGGCGTCGATGGCCTCCTGCTGGGCCGCGCGTTCGGCCTCGCGACCGAACTGCCACGGGGCGAGGAACGTGTAGCAGGCGACGGCGAACCCGACGACCGCGACGCACAGCGCCAGCCAGCCGGGACGCAGCAGGAAACGCACCCACCTACGGTAGTGCGGTGCACGGAGCCCTCCTCGTCGCGGGTACGACGTCCGATGCGGGCAAGAGCGCGCTGGTGGCCGGCTTGTGCCGGGTGCTCCACCGGCGCGGGGTGAACGTGGCGCCGTTCAAGGCGCAGAACATGTCGAACAACTCGGTCGTGACCGCCGACGGCGGGGAGATCGGCCGCGCCCAGGCCATGCAGGCGCACGCGTGCGGGTTGGCGCCGAGCGTCGCGTTCAACCCGGTGCTGCTCAAACCGGGCAGCGACCGGTCCGCGCAGGTCGTGGTCCGCGGGCGGGCCGACGGGGTGGTGAGCGCGCGGACCTACCAGCTGCGCAAGGCAGATCTGCTCGACGTCGTGGTGACGGCGCTGGCGGACCTGCGCGCGCGGTTCGACGTCGTGGTCTGCGAGGGCGCCGGGTCCCCCGCGGAGATCAACCTGCGGGCGAACGACATCGCGAACATGGGCCTGGCCGAGGCCGCCGACCTGCCCGTCGTCGTGGTCGGCGACATCGACCGCGGCGGGGTGCTCGCGCACCTGTTCGGCACCCTCGCCGTGCTCGGCCCGGCCGACCAGGCGCGCATCGCCGGGTTCGTCGTGAACAAGTTCCGCGGCGATCCCGCCCTGCTCGCACCGGGCCTCGAGCAGCTGCGCGCGCTGACCGGGCGGCCCACGTACGGCGTCGTCCCGTGGGCGGACGGGCTGTGGCTCGACGCCGAGGACTCGCTCTCGGCCGTCGCGGACGGCGTGCTCGGCGCACCCGGACCGCCGCACGGCTCCCAGTGGCTGCGGGTGGCGGTGGTGCGGCTGCCGCGCATCTCCAACGCCACCGACGTCGAGGCGCTGGCGTGCGAGCCCGGGGTCGCGGTCCGCTACGCCACCGACCCGTCCCGGCTGGCTGACGCGGACCTGGTGGTGCTGCCCGGGTCGAAAGCGACCGTCGCCGACCTGGACTGGCTGCGCCGCACCGGGCTCGCAGAGGCCGTGGTGGCGCACGCCCGGGCCGGCCGTCCGGTGCTGGGCATCTGCGGCGGCTACCAGATGCTCGGCCGGCGCATCGCCGATCCGCACGGCGTCGAGGGTGCCGAGGCCGAGGGGCTCGGACTGCTCGACCTGGAGATCGAGTTCGCGCCGCAGAAGACCCTCGCGACCCCGTCGGGGACCGCGTGGGGCGTGCCGGTCACCGGCTACGAGATCCACCACGGGCAGGTCGTGCGCTCCGGCGACCCGCACCTGCTCGACGGGGAGGGCTCCGACACCGGTGCCGTACTGGGCACCCACTGGCACGGCCTGCTGGAGAACGACGCGTTCCGCAGGCTGCTGCTCACCCGGGTCGCGGAGCAGGCGGGCCGCACGGGCTTCCGCGTCGCCCCGGACACCAGCGTCGCGGCCGTGCGCGCCGGCCAGCTCGACCTGCTCGGTGATCTCGTCGAACAGCACGTCGACATCAGCGCGATTGAACAACTCATCAATCACGGTGTGCCCGCGGGCCTCCCGGTCGTGACGTCCGGTCTGGCAGGGTGACCGGTGATGTCCACGCCCGTCTTCCCGTTCTCCGCCGTCGTCGGCCACCCCGACCTGCGGCTCGCGCTGCTGCTCAACGCCGTCCATCCGGGGATCGGCGGGGTGCTGGTGCGCGGCGAGAAGGGCACCGCGAAGTCGACGATCGTGCGCGCGCTGGCCGCGCTGCTGCCCGAGCAGCAGGTCGCCGAGGGGTGCCGGTTCCGCTGCGACGCGACCGCGCCCGATCCCGCGTGCCCGGACGGCCCGCACCGCAGCGACGACGAGCACTCGGTCGCGTTGCGCACCGAGCGGGCCCCGCTGGTGGAGCTGCCGGTCGGGGCCACCGAGGACCGGCTCGTCGGATCGCTGGACCTGGAACGGGTGCTGCAGGAGGGCACGAGCGCGTTCCGGCCAGGGCTGCTCGCCCAGGCCCACCGCGGGGTGCTCTACGTCGACGAGGTCAACCTGCTGCCCGACCACCTCGTCGACTCGCTGCTCGACGCCGCGGCGATGGGGCGGGTGCACGTGGAGCGCGACGGCGTGTCGGTCACCCACGCCGCCCGGTTCCTGCTGGTCGGCACGATGAACCCGGAGGAGGGCGAGCTGCGGCCGCAGCTGCTCGACCGGTTCGGGCTCGCCGTGGAGGTGCGGGCGGCCCGCGACGTCGACACCCGGGTCGAGGTGGTGCGCCGGCGCATGGCGTACGAGGCCGATCCGGCCGGTTTCGCCGCGCAGTGGGCCGACGCCGAGCGCGAGACCGCCGAGGCGATCGCCGCCGCCCAGCAGAAGCTGCCCGCCGTCGAGCTGCCGGACGCCGAGCTGCGGCGCATCGCCGCCGTCTGCGCGGCGTTCGAGGTCGACGGGATGCGCGCCGATCTCGTCATCGCGAACGCCTCCCGGGCGCACGCCGCGCTGCGCGGCGCGTCGGTGGTGGAGGAGGAGGACGTGCGGGTCGCGGCTCGACTGGCGCTGCCGCACCGGCGCCGCCGGGACCCGTTCGACGAGCCGGGCATCGACGAGCAGGCCCTGGAGGAGGCGCTCGACCAGGCCGGACCGCCCGACGACCCCGAGCCCCCGCAACCTCCGGACTCCCCGGACGGTGGAGGTGCGCCGCCGCCGTCCGGTGCCTCGGGGCAGAGCGGCGCCGAACGCCCGGCCGGGGACGGCCCGGGCCGGGCGGCACCGCCGCCGGGGGAGCCGTTCCGCGCGCGCCTGCTGCGCGTGCCCGGCCTCGGTGAGGGGGCACCGGGCCGCCGGTCGCGGGCCCGCACCGACTCCGGGCGGGTCGTGCGCGCCACGACGTCGGCGCCGCGCCGCGCCGGTGACCTGCACCTGCCGGCGACGGTGGCGGCGGCCGCCGGGCGTGGCCGCACGGGCGGGCGGCTGACGCTCACGGCAGCCGATCTGCGCGGCGCGGTCCGTGAGGGCCGGGAGGGCAACCTCGTGCTGTTCGTCGTCGACGCGTCCGGTTCGATGGCCGCGCGCAAGCGCATGTCCGCCGTCACCGGCGCGGTGCTCTCCCTGCTGCGCGACGCCTACCAGCGCCGCGACAAGGTGGGGCTGGTGACGTTCCGGGCGGCCGGTGCCGAGGTGGCGCTCCCGCCGACGTCGAGCGTGCCGGCGGCCCAGGCCCGCCTGGCGCACCTGCGCACCGGCGGCCGCACCCCGCTCGCCGACGGCCTGCTGCGCGCCCGCACGGTGCTGCAGGTGGAGCGGCTGCGCGATCCGCGGCGGCGCCCGCTGCTCGTCGTGCTCACCGACGGGCGGGCCACGGTCGCCGCACGCCCCGGCGGCGACCCGGTCCGCGACGCCTGCCGCGCCGCGCGCCTGCTCGCCGCCGACGGGGTGGCGACGGTCGTGGTCGACTGCGAGTCCGGCCCGGTCCGGCTGGGGCTGGCCGCACAGATCGCGGAGGCTGCGCAGGGAGCGCTCGTGGGGATCGGGGAGCTGTCCGCCGACCGGGTCGCGGGGATCGTGCACGCGGCGTGGGCGGCGTGATTGCCGGACCTGGCCGCAACGAACGGCCCTTTCGTCCACTCAGAGTGGACGAAAGGGCCGTTCGTTGCGCGCGGCCCCGAGCGTGCCTCTGACAGACCGGGGTGAGACCGGGGTGCGGTCGAGGCTGATCGCGTCGAGAGGAGCTCCTTTCCCGCCACGACGTCGGTCTCCCCGTTTCGCTTGATCGCCCTCCGCGAACCGTCCACCGTAGACCCGCGCGCGTCAGTACCGTTCGCCTTATGGGGGTTACGCAGATCGCGGAGCGGCTGTGGCGGGTCCAGCCGGCGTTCGGGCAGTGCTGGATCTGGCGCGACGGGTCGGGTGCCGACGCCGAGGTGACGCTGATCGACGCCGGGCCGCCGGGGTCGGCGCCGGTGATCGCCGAGGCGCTGTCGGAGCTGGGGCTGGGCCCGTCCGCGGTGAGGCGGGTGGTGCTCACCCACCACCACGTCGACCACGCCGGATCGGCCGTCGACGTGCGCGCGTGGGGCGCGGAGGTGCTCGTCCACGGAGCCGAAGCGGGCGTCGTCACCGGTGCCGAGCCGGCGCCGCAGCCGTCGCTGCTGCCGGCGGAAGAGGCGCTGTTCGCGCAGGTCGGGGGCGGCGTCGCGCCGCCGTGCCCGGTCGATCGGGTGCTCGACGACGGCGAGGTGCTGCCGTTCGGCGGCGGCGCGGTGGTCGTGCACGGGCCGGGGCACACGGCCGGCAGCATCGGGCTGCACCTGCCCGAGGCGGGCGTGCTCTTCACCGGCGACACGATCGCCGAGCACGAAGGCGCGCTGATCCTGGGGCCGTTCAACGAGGACCGGGCCGCGGCCGTGGAGTCGTTCCGGCTGTTGGCCGGGCTGGACGCGGACATCGCCTGCTTCGGGCACGGCGAACCGCTCGTCGGCGACGCGGGCGAGCGGCTGCGCGCCGTCGAGGATCTGGGTCCCTTCGCGGGACCGGCCCAGCTGTAGCGCCACGGCCCGCCCGGGAATGGTCCGGATCAACGTGAAGTTCCACCTGGAAACACCTGTTGAACTTTCACGTGAAAGGGGACGACATGGCCGTCTTCTCCTGGATCCTGCAGGGAATCCTGGCGCTCGCCTTCCTCGCCGTGGGTGCGATGAAGCTCGTCCAGGACCGCAAGAAGCTGATCGACAGCGGCCTGGGGTGGGCCGAGGACTTCTCCGACGGCGCCGTGAAGGGCATCGGCGCGCTCGAGGTGCTCGGTGCGATCGGCCTCGTGCTGCCGACGCTGACCGGTATCGCTCCGGTGCTCACGCCGCTGGCCGCCCTCGGGCTGACGCTGATCATGATCGGCGCCGGCGTCGTGCACGTGCGCCGCAACGAGGGCAAGGCGGTCGTCCCGCCGATCGTGCTGGGCGTGCTGGCCCTCGTCGTCGCGATCCTGCGGTTCGGGCCGCTCGCCTGATCGTGGCGGCCCCGCGGATCTGAGGTGACCTGCGTGTACCGCGGATCCGCGGGGCAGATCTAAGTTCAGGGGGTGGAGTACACCCGCCTCGGTAGCACTGGCCTGAAGGTTTCCCGCATCTGCCTCGGGATGATGAGCTACGGCTCCTCGTCCTGGCGGGACTGGGTGCTCGACCTCGACGGGGCCCGCCCGCTGGTGCGCAGCGCCGTCGAGGCCGGGGTGATCTTCTTCGACACCGCCGACGTGTACTCGCTCGGCGCCAGCGAGGAGATCACCGGCACCCTCCTGCGGGAGTTCTTCCGCAGCCGCGACGACTACGTCCTGGCCACCAAGGTCTACAACCCGATGGGCGACGGGCCCAACGACCGCGGCCTGTCGCGCAAGCACATCCTCGCCTCGATCGACGCGTCGCTGCGCCGCCTGGGCACCGACCACGTCGATCTCTACCAGATCCACCGCTTCGACTACACGACGCCGATCGAGGAGACCATGGAGGCGCTGCACGACGTCGTGCGCGCCGGCAAGGCCCGCTACATCGGCGCATCCAGCATGTGGACGTGGCAGTTCGCCACCGCCCAGCACGTCGCCGAGAGGAACGGCTGGACCCGGTTCTCCTCGATGCAGAACCACTACAACCTCCTCTACCGCGAGGAGGAGCGGGAGATGCTGCCCTACTGCGCCGCCACCGGCGTGGGCGTCATCCCGTGGAGCCCGCTCGCCCGCGGGCGGCTGACCCGCCCGGCCGGCGCCGACAGCACCGTCCGCGCCGGCAGCGACCCCTTCTACGGGCGCGGGGCCGACGAGTCCGACGCCGCGATCATCGACGAGGTCGGCAAGATCGCCGAGGCGCGCGGGGTCTCGCGGGCGCAGGTGGGGCTCGCGTGGCTGCTGCACAAGGCCCCGGTGACCGCACCGATCATCGGGGCCACCAAGCCCGGGCACGTCGAGGACGCGATCGCGGCGGTCGAGCTGGAGCTCACCGACGACGAGGTCGCAGCGCTCGAGGCTCCGTACGTGCCGCGGCCGGTGGTCGGGCACGAGTGAGGCCAACCCTCTCGCCGGACCTGGCGGCAACGAACGGCCCTTTCGTCCATTCCGAGTGGACGAAAGGGCCGTTCGTTGCACGGGGCGCACGAGCGAGGCTCGTCGGCTGCACTGAGGGTGACCGAGGCGGCACGCAAGGTGTGCGGCTACCCGTCCGGTTGGTGAGCTTGCAATCGTCGACAGAGGCTCGTCCGCCGTGCGCCGCGCTGTATCCCGATCTACTGTGATGAGCGCTACTCTCGAGTAGGGCCTTCATCGGGGAGGGTGTCATGACGCGGACCGGGCTGGTGCTGGGTGCGGGCGGCCTGCTCGGGTCCGCGTGGACGACCGCCACCCTCGTGGCGCTGCAGGACGTGCTCGATCGCCCGCTGGGCGAGCTCGACCTCATCGTCGGCACGAGCGCGGGCAGCGTCTTGGGCGCCGCGCTGCGCTGCGGTCAGACCGTCGACGAGCTGCTGGCCCACCAGCAGGGTACGGACCCGGACGAGCTGGCGCCCGACCTGGACGGCGTCGTCGATCTGCCGGACATCCGGCGCATCGAGCGGGAGACCGGCAACGGGCTGCCGCCGGTGCCGTGGCCGTGGATCGGGTCGCCCGCGCTGCTGGCCTCCGCGGTGCGCAACGGACGCTCGCTCAACCCGGTCGTGGTCGCCTCGGCGCTGATGCCGCTGGGCCGGGCGCGGTTGAGCTCCCTGGTCGACATGGTCACCGCGATGCAGACCCGTGTCGGCGTCACCGAGGACGGCTGGATCCCCGGCAACCCGCTCTGGATCGCGGCCGTCGACTACGACTCCGGCCGCCGTGTCGTGTTCGGCCGGGCCGGTGGCCCGCCCGCCACCGTCGGCGAGGCCGTGCTGGCGTCCTGCTCGATCCCCGGTTGGTTCGCACCGCAGACCATCAACGGCCGCCGCTACGTCGACGGCGGCATCGCCTCCACCACCTCGCTGCGCTTGCTCGCCCGCCCCGGCGCCCCCGAGCTGGACGAGGTCATCGTGCTCGCGCCGATGGCCAGCTACGAGTACGACCGACCGGCCGACCCCCTCGCGCAGCTGGAGCGCAAGCTGCGCCGGCTGCTCACCCGCTGGCTCGACGCCGAGATCGAGGCGGTGCGCGCCGCCGGTGTGCGGGTCCGGGTGCTCACCCCCGGCCCGGCGGATCTGGCCGCGATGGGCGGCAACCTGATGAACCCCCGCCGCCGCGAGCGCGTGCTCGACACCGCGCTCGCGACCGCGCCGCGGGCCGTCGCCACCGCGCTGGGCTCCTCGGCCGACGACGCCCTCCAGGAAGGTGCCGCGTGACCGCACCGGCGCGCAACGGGGCCGTCGAGCTGGTCCACGAGCGCATCGGGTCCACCGGCGAACCGCTGCTGCTGATCTCCGGGCTGGGCATGCAGCTCACCTTCTGGCCCGACACGCTGCTGGAGGCGTTCGCCGACGCCGGGTTCGACGTCGCCCGCTACGACAACCGCGACGTCGGCCGCTCGACGGCGCTCACCGCCCTGGGCGCGCCGTCGCTGGCGCGGATGCTGGCCCGGCCGCGGGCCGCCGCGCGGTACACGCTGTCGGACATGGCCGCGGACGCCGTCGCCGTGCTCGACGCGCTGGGCTGGGAGTCGGCGCACCTGTTCGGCACCTCGATGGGCGGGATGATCGCGCAGACCGTCGCCATCGAGCACCCCGCGCGGGTCCGGTCGCTGACGTCGGTGATGTCCAGCCCCGGCCCGTGGATCGCCCGGCCGCGGCTGCGCGCAGCCCTCGTGCCGGCCGCGCCGCCGGCGCGCACCCCGGAACAGGCAGGGGAGCAGGTCGTGGCGACGTTCCGCACGATCGGCTCGCCCGCCTATCCGCTCGACGAGGACTTCCTGCGCGCCTACGGGCGGGGCGCCTACACCCGCAACCGCGATCCCGACGGCGGACGCCGCCAGCTCGCCGCGGTCCTCGCCTCACCCGACCGCCGGCCCGCCCTGGGCACCGTCACCGCTCCCACCCTCGTCCTGCACGGCGAGGCCGATCCGCTGATCCCCCTGGCCGGCGGCCTGGCCACCGCGCAGGCGGTGCCGGGTGCCCGGCTCGTCACGTTCCCGGGGATGGGCCACGACCTGCCTCGCGCGCTGCACCGGCGCGTGGCTGAGGAGACAGCGGCGCTCGTCCACGGGTGATCGTCGACCCACCGGGACCGGTCCCCGAGCACGCCCCCGTAGGGTGCGCTGGTGTTCGGCATGATCCGGCCCTGTCGCCACACGCTCGACGCTGCGCTGCGCGCGGAGTGGATCGGGCACCTCTGCGGGCTGTGCCTCGCCCTGCGCGACGCGCACGGTCACCTGGCGCGCGTCGCGACCAACTACGACGGCCTGCTGATCTCCGTGCTGGTGGCGGCGCAGACCGGGCAGCGGACCCGGACTGCTGGCCCGTGCGCCCTGCGCGGCCTGCGGTCCGCGACCGTGGCGACGGGGGAGGGGGCGCGGCTGGCCGCCGTCGTCTCCCTCGTGCTGGCCTCCGCCACCCTCAAGGACCACGCCGCCGACGGCGACGGCCCACTCGCCCGGCCGGCCCTGGCCCGCGCCGCCACCCGCCTGGCCGGGCGCTGGGCCCGTCACGCCGCGGCGGACGCCGCCGCCCTCGGGCTGGACACCGCCGTGCTGCTCGACGCCGTCGCGCGCCAACCCGGCCTCGAGCGCACGGCGACATCGCTGCTGGCCGTCACCGAGCCGACCGAAACCGCCACCGCCGCCGCGTTCGCCCACACGGCCGTGCTCGCCGAGCGGCCGGAGAACATCGCGCCGCTCACCGAGGCCGGCCGCCTCTTCGGCCGCCTCGCGCACCTGCTCGACGCCGTCGAGGACCTGCCCGCCGACGAGCGCAGCGGGGCGTGGAACCCGCTCGTGGCCACCGGGACCGACCTGGCCGCCGCCCGCCGCCACGCCGACGACGCCGTGCTCGGGGTGCGGCTGGCGCTCGCGGACGTCACCTGGGCCTCGCGCGCCAGCGGGCGGCTGGCGCACCGGCTGCTCGTGCACGAGCTGGACCGCGCCGTGCAGCACGCGTTCGCGCACGCCGCCAAGCCGTCCCTCGACAAGGAGCCGATCCGCGGCCGTGGTCTGCTCGCGGGGTGCGGGACGGCCGTCGTGCTGTTCTGCACGTGCCAGGTCTGCTGCGGGGAGTACGAGGGGCCGTGGTCGGGCAAGCGCCGCGACGGCTGGTGCCAGAACTGCTCCTGCGACGGCTGCGAGGGCTGCGACGGCTGCTGTGACTGCTGCAACTGCTGCGACTGCGGCAGCTGACCTGCCCGTATCCTCGTGCGGATCCCCCGCCCGGTCGACCCTGGAGGACCCGTGACCGTCGCCCCATACCTCGTGGGGCTCGCCCTCGCCGGCCGCCGCGTCGTCGTCGTGGGCGGAGGCACGGTCGCCCAGCGGCGGGTCGCCGGCCTCGTCGCCGCAGGCGCCGACGTCGAACTCATCGCACCCGAGGTGACCCCCGCCGTCGAGGGCATGGCCGTGGCCGGGGAGCTGCGCTGGACCGCGCGCCGGTGGACGCCGGGGGATCTGGCCGGTGCCTGGTACGCGCTGGCCTGCACCGACGATCCCGAGGTCAACGCCGCCGTCTGCGCGGAGGCAGAGCAGCGGCAGGTGTTCTGCGTGCGGGCCGACCACGCCCCGGGCGGTTCCGCGGTCACCCCCGCCGTCGGGCACCACGACGGACTCACCGTCGGCGTGCTGGCGGGGCGTCGGCCGCGCCGGTCCGCCGCCGTGCGGACCGCGATCGTCGAAGCCCTCGCCGCCGGGCTCGCGGACGCCGTCGACGAGGGTGCCGAACCGGTCCGGCCCGGCGTGGCGCTGGTCGGGGGCGGGCCGGGCGATCCCGAGCTGATCACGGTGCGCGGACGGCGGCTGCTCGCCCGCGCCGACGTGGTCGTCGCCGACCGGCTGGGGCCCCGTGACCTGCTCGACGGGCTCGCCGAGTCCGTCGAGGTCATCGACGCCAGCAAGATCCCCTACGGCCGGGCGATGCAGCAGGAGAAGATCAACGAGCTGCTGATCGAGCACGCTCGAGCCGGGAAGTTCGTGGTGCGGCTCAAGGGCGGCGATCCGTACGTGTTCGGGCGCGGGTTCGAGGAGGTCCTCGCCTGTGCCGAGGCCGGAGTTCCGGTCACCGTCGTGCCCGGTGTGACCAGCGCGTTCGCCGTCCCCGCCCTCGTCGACGTGCCGGTGAGCCACCGCGGGGTGGCGCACGAGATCGTCGTGGTCTCCGGGCACGCAGCACCCGGGGACCCGCGCAGCCTCGTCGACTGGGACGCGCTCGCCCGGCTGCGCGGCACCCTCGTGCTGATGATGGCCGTCGAACGGCTCGGCGCGTTCGCGGACGCCCTGCTCGCCGGTGGTCGCGACCCCGAATCCCCGGTCGTGATCGTGCAGGACGGCAGCACCCGCATCGAGCGCGCGGTCCGCGCCACGCTGGCCACGGTCGCCGAGGTCGCACGCGCCGAGGAGGTCAGCCCGCCCGCCGTCGTGGTGATCGGCCCGGTCGCCGGGCTCGTAGATCACCCGGTGACGAGCCGAGCAACCTGATTCGCACCCGAGTCGAGATCGACGTCGCCGTGATCAACGAGGCGACCCGACCACGGCGACGTCGTCCTCGACGGATGCTCAGAACGTGAGCAGGCGCTCGAAGAACTTCCGGTAGCGCTGCATGGCCTGACGCAGGTCCTCGGTCGAGGTGGCCTCGTCGTCGAGACCGCGCTCCAGCTCGGCGCGCTGCGCGGCCAACGCGCGGGTGATCTCGTCGAGCACCTCGCCGACGAGCGTGTCCGCCTTCCGCACCGCTTCCCGCGGCTCGTCGACGAAATCGCCCTTCACCTCGTTCCACCGGGCGGTGAAGCTCTGCGCCCGGTCGGCCGGGACGATCCGCTCCGGCTCGGTGGAGGCGCCGGTCGGGGTCGTGGTGCTGGCGGTCGTGGTGCTGGCCGCCGCGGGCCGGTGCGCCGCGGGCCGGTGCACGGCCGTGCTCTGGGGGCTGTTGTGCGAGCCAGCCGCGTTTGTGCCAGCCGCGTTTGTGCCAGCCGAGTCCGTGCCAGCCGAGTCCGCAGAACCCTTTGCGGTGTCCGTGTCCTTCGCGGTGTCCTTCGCGGTGTTTCTCGCCGTGTCCGCGGCCGGGCTCTCGGTGGTGTCCTCGGCTGGATCCGTCGAGCTCGACGACGTGCCCTCGCCGGATGTCCGGGTGTCCGCGTCAGCCGTGGCCGTGGATCCGGTGTCGTTCGCGGGCGTGAACAGCCCGTGGTTGCCCTGCGCCTCCGCCGTGCCGTTCTGCTGCCCACCGGGTGGCGTGGACGCCGTGGTGGCCTGCTCGGCGTCCGGCGCGTCCGACCGCGCCGTGCTCGATGATCCGGCCGCCCCGGGTTCGGTCCACCCCGACCGGCGGTCACCGAGCCCCGGCACCGGCTGGGGTGCGGGCTGCGCTGATGGCTGGGGCGCTGATGATCGGGGCGCTGACTGTTGGGGCGCTGATGGTTGGGGTGTCGGCTGCGGGCGGCCCTGCGGCGGCACCGGCGGTGCGGCGCCGGGCGTGCCTTCCGCGCCGACCGGGGCCGGAGCGGCACCCCAGCGCGGGATCGGCCCGCGCGCGGTGGCGGCGACCGGTTGCTCGTGGGGCACCGGGCCCTGCTGGTGCGGCACCGGGGAGGTGGGCCGCGGCACCGGGCCCTGCTGCGCCACCGGCCCGGTGCCGAACTCGGCGGGCTCCAGGCCGCTGGCGTGCTGGGCGGTGACCTCGGGCCGGACGTCGGCCGGGTTCGCGGTGCCCGGCGGCGCGGGCCGCTTCTCCCAGCCGTCGGTGCGGGGCTCCTCCTGCTGGTCCGTCGCGTCGGACTGGTCGTCGCGGGTGCCGACGGCCTCCCGCCACACCGACTTCAGCTTGTCGAGGGCGCCGCCGGTGTCTCCGTCGGACGTGGTCATCGGGTCTGCTCCTTCGCGGGCGAGGCGGTGGACGCCGATTGTTCGCCTCCGAGCAGGGCATCGACAAGATCGCGGTACGCGGTCACGGCGTGCCGCTGCGTCTCGGTGTCGACGGGGCCCTGCTCGGTCGCCGACCGGACGGCGCGCGCGTCACGGTAGCGCTGGGCGATCTGCGGGTGGTCGACGGAGATGTCCTCGGTGCGGCGGTCGGCGTCGTCGGTCGGGAAGCCGCGGGTCCGCATGATGTCGACGACCAGCCGGTCGGCGTCGTGCACGGCCCGCACCGGGTCGTCGACGAAGCCGCGCTGGATCTGCGTCCAGTGCCCGGCGAAGCGGTCCCGCTCCTGGTCGGACAGGTCCCGCACGTCCAGCTTCCGGCGGCGGGCCTCGCGCTCGGCGAGGTCCTCCTCGGCGGCCTTGCGGTCGCCGGTTTCGTGCAGTGTGCGCTCGTACTCCGGGCCGTAGCGCTCCTGCAGCTTCTGCGAGCGGCGCGCCCTGGCGAGCAGGGCGCCGCCGACCGCGATGACCACCAGCAGCAGGACAACCACGATGACCAGCACGAGGACGGTCGTGTCCACCTCGCTCACCCCTTCGCGTGTGTCGGATGCCTCAGGTGCATCCCTCCGCAGCGGCGAGGTGAAACATCCCTCGCCCGCACGGCGGCACCGGGGGAGCGGTCAGCAGGTGGCCGGTGGATCGCCCAGCCGGACCGGGCCGTCCGGCGCGGCGGGCTCGGCCGAGCCCGCCCGCAGCGCGTGCCACGACACCCGCATCAGGTGCAGGGCCAGCGCCATCACGACCCCGATCTGGAACGCCATCGACGCCCGCTGCAGCAGTCCACCGAAGTCGACGACGCCGATCGCGGCGAACGCCTCGGGCGCCAGCTCGATGACGCGCGAGGCGATGTACAGGGAGGTGAGCACGCCCGCGCCCAGGGACAGCACCCGCACGATGGGCACCACCGGCTGCCACGCCGGGTTCTCGGCCAGCTGCGCCGCCGCGGCGAGCCCGGCGAACGACAGCAGCATCAGGATCCCGGCCCCGGCGAACTGGTGGACCCACCCGCTGAACGACGTGATGTCCGGGCTGTTGTCCGTCGGGAAGATCGCGGCGAGGATCAGGCACAGCGACCACACCGAGAACAGCACGGTGGGCCGACCGGACATGTGCGCGCCCGCCCACGTCATCCCCACCAGGACGGCGAGTGCGGCGACCGCGAGCGCGACCGCGGCGGACGTGAACGGTGCGCTGCCGCCCTCGACGAACACGTAGTAGCTGGCCGGCGTGCGGATCGGGTTGACCTCGGCGCTGAACTCGAACCCGAGGTAGACCATCGTGATCACGCAGCGGGCCGCCGACAGCAGCGCGAGCACGGCCAACAGCAGGGTGCCGACCCCCCACCATCGGCGTGCCGACCGCGTTCGCACGTGCACCGCCTCTATCCCTTCTCGACCAACCGGGCCGTCCGGAGCGGGCGGAGCACCGGTACCTGCGAGGTTACGCTGCCGTCGATCATCGCGGTACTGACCAACGACCCTGTCGGAACAGGTTCACCCGCAGGTCACTCCAGGCTCGCCAGCGGATCGGCCCGGGTGAGCGCAGGATCGTCGGCGGAGAAGGTGACGGCCCGGCCGGGGCCGGTGCTGCGGGTCTCGAACCGGACGGTGACCCGCCCGTGCCCGGCGCCCTGCACCCACCCGTGCCCGTGGTCGGGATGGTGGACGTCGTCCCCGGTGCGCCAGGGTCGCGGCGGTTCCGGGGCGGGCTCGGTCACCACCGGGAGGGGCGCGGGCGCCGGCGGTGGCTGCGGGTCGAACAGCGCAGGCGGCGGATCGTCGGTGAGCCCGGCGAGCGACACCCCGATCAGCCGCACCCCGCCCGCGGGTACCGCGGACCCGGCCAGCCGCACCGCCGTGGCCGTGAGCGTGGCGAGGTCGGTGCTGGGCAGCGGCGAGGTCTCCGAGCGGCTCGTCGTGGTGAAGTCGGCGGCGCGGACCTTCACGGTGACGGTGCGCGCCGCCCGGCCGCTGGCGAGCAGGCGGCGGTGCGCGGCGGCCGTCATCTTCGCCACGGCCTCGTGGACCGCGGACATGGCGGTCAGGTCGGTGTCGAACGTGGTCTCGGCGCTCACCTGCTTGGCGGCCCCGCGCGGGGCGACCGGGCGGTCGTCGATGCCGTTCGCCAGGCGGTGCAGCTCGGTGCCGACGGCCGTGCCCAGCACCGCGGTGACCTCGCGCAGGTCCATCGCCGCGAGCTGGCCCACGGTGTGCACGTCGATGCTGCGCAGGCTCTGCTCGGCGACCGGGCCGACGCCCCACAGCGCGCGCACCGGCAGCGGATCGAGCACGGCGCGTTCCTCGTCGGGGGCGATGACCCGCAGCCCGTCCGGCTTGGCCAGCTCGGAGGCGATCTTCGCCAGTTGCTTGCCGGAGCCGGCGCCGAGCGAGGCGGGCAGCCCCGTGGCCTCCCGGACGGCCTTGCGCAGGCGGACGCCGAACTCGTGGACGGTGGCGGCATCTGCGCCGGCGAGGTCCGGCGGTTCGAGGAACGCCTCGTCCACCGACACCGGCTCCAGCACGGGCGCGGCCTCGGCGAGCACCGCCATCACCCGTTCCGAGACGGCCGAGTACAGCGGGAACCGGGCCGGGAGCACGGTCGCGTGCGGGACCAGCCGCCGTGCCTGCGCCATCGGCATCGCCGATCGGGCGCCGAAGGCCCGCGCCTGGTAGCTCGCCCCGGCCACGACGGACCGCGGTCCCAGCCCGCCGACCAGTACCGGGCGGTCGGCGAGGGTGGGGCGGGTGAGCTGCTCGACGGATGCGAAGAACGCGTCCATGTCGAGGTGCAGCACCCACCGCCGGCTCACGGCCCCATTGTCCGGTGGCGCACCGACGCCTCCGGGTGCCGCCGGGTCCGAGCCGACGCAACGAACGGCCCTTTCGTCCACTCCAGGTGCACGGAAGGGCCGTTCGTTGCGGTCGGCCGCGGACGCTACGCGCGGATCACGAGCCGGGTCGGCCAGCCCGGCGGCGGTGAACGCGGCCACGACCCCTTCCCGGCTCTCGGTGACGTGGGCCAGCTGTCGCAGTGGTCGGGCACGACCCGGCGGGCGCCGAGGATCCCCGCAGCCTCGGCGGCCCGGGCAACGGTCAGCACGACCGGCTCACCGCCGAACAGGACGGGGATGCGCGGCGGTCCCGGTGGACAGGACGGCGGTGTCGAGCTGCTCGCCGCCCCGGAGACGGTGAACCGGTGGGTCGCCGAGCGCGGCCTCACGCCCGCGGACGCCGACCTGCAGGAGGCGTGCGCGGCGCGGCTGCGTGCGAGGCGCGACCACGTCAGGGCGTTGTTCGCCGCCCGCGTCGCCGGCGAGCCGGCCCGCCCCGAAGCGGTGGCGGCCGTCAACGACGCGCTGAACCGGGCCCCGGTGGGCCCCTCCTGCACCGGGCCGCCGCCGACGGGTCCTACCGCGCCGTGCGGCCGTCACCGACCGGGTAGTCGATCGCGCCCGCGCGCTACTCGCGGACGACGCCGCCGACCTGCTCACGGGCCCGGACGCCGAGCGCCTCGTCGCGTGCGGCTCCCCGCCCTGCACCCGCTACCTGCTGCGCCGGGGCCGGCGCCACTGGTGCTCCACCCGCTGCGATGACCGGGCCCGCGCTGCGCGGGCCTACGCGCGCCGCGTCCAGGCGCGAACCCCGATGATGGCCGGCCTGGGCCGGGCGCGGCGAACGGCACTTTCGTGCGCTCCAGGTGCACGAAAGGGCCGTTCGTTGCGTCTGCCCTGTGCTACCGCAGCAGGGCGTTGCCGTCCTGCTCCACGACGGCCGGGGGTTCGGTGCCGAACCCGGCGACGGCGGCGACGTAGCCGGGGGCCGGGCTGGACTCGTGCACCCACATCGGCTCGCCCGGGTCACCGTCGCCGGTCCACTCCTTCACTCGGCCGGGCCCGAGCGTGACCGACTTCATCGGCACGGACAGTCCGTCGCCGGTGGCCTTGAGCACGGCCTCCTTGCGCGTCCACACCGAGAAGAAGCCCTCGGGGGTGGCGCCGGCGCCGGCCGCCAGCTCGGTGTCGGAGAGGGCGTGCTCGGCCATCGCGGTGAGATCGGAGAGCGGGCGGATCTCCTCCACGTCGAGGCCGACGGGGGAGGTGTGCACCGCGACGCCGACGAAGTCGCCGGCGTGGGTCATCGAGAACGCGGGCGCCAACGGCTGCAGCAGCACCGGTTTGCCGTGCTGGCGGCCGCAGCGGCAGGTGCGGTCGAACGTGAGCCGGTCGGGGGGTGCGCCGAGCACGTCGGCGAGGACGACGCGGGTGAGCGCGTGCGCGGCGAGGTAGCGCGCCTGGTCGGCGGGCCGCCGCAGCCGCGCCATGCGTTCGCGTTCGTGGGCGTCGAGCAGTCGCACGAGGTGCGGTGCCGAGGTCGGCTCGACCGGTGCGGCCCAGAAGATCCGGCAGGTCGCCGCGGGGGTGCCCACGCCGCAATCTTCCCAGACGGGCGGGGTGTCGATCGGGGCCGCCGGTCCCGTGGACGCGGGACCGGCGGCCCGATGCGGATCAGCCGGTGCGGCGCACCGGGTTGATCCGCCGGCCTTGCTGAGGCCGCGCGTGCACCGGTGGCTGGTAGCGAGCCGAACCGGGCACGGGGGATCCGCTGGACCGGCCTCGGCCGCGCCGGGCTGCCCGGTTGGTGGGCGCGGGCGCGTCGGCGTCGGCGGTGAGGTCGAGCGGGAGTCGGGGCGATCGGGAGGGGTGCGGTGAAGGATGCGCAGCCATGGGCGGCCTCCGGTACGAGGGATGCGGCTGACGGCAGCTGGTGGCGGCGGTGCCGGCCGGGGAACCGAGGGACGGCGGCGACCGGACCGGTCCGGGGCCGCGGGCTCCGCGTGGCCGCGGGAGCTGCTCGTCACAGGCGCATGAGCAGAAGGTAGGCCCGACCGCGGGAGGAGCGCCATCGATTTACGGCGGTAGCGTCGGGCCGCATGGGGATGCCTGACGCGGTGGTGATCGGGGGTGGGATCGCCGGGGCATCGGTGGCCTACGAGCTGGCCGCCGATCGCGCGGTGGTGCTGGTGGAGGCCGAGCCGGTCGCGGGCCGGCACTCGACGGCGCGGTCGGCCGCGACGTGGGTGCCCGGGCACGGGGTTGCCGATGTGCGCGCGCTGATCGCGGCGAGCGGTCCGCGGTTCGCGCGGCTGGTCGACGAGCTCGGCACGCCGCCGCTGCTGCTGCCGCGGCAGGTGCTGTTCGTCGCCGGCGACGACGAGGCCGAGCGCCGGCTCGCGGAGTACCTGGCTGAGCGGGAGGGCGGGCCCGGGGCTGCGGAGCGGATCGATCCCGCGGAAGCGGAGCGGCTCTGCCCGGCGCTCGCGCCCGGGTGGCTGCGCGCGGCCGCGGTGGTCGACGCCGCGGACGTCGACACCGATGCGCTCCACCAGGGCTACCTGCGCGGGCTGCGGGCGCGCGGGGGAGAGGTGCGGGTGAGCGCGCCCGCCGAGCGGATCGAGCGGACCGGCTCGGGCTGGCGGGTGCACCTGGGCGGGGGAGCGGTGCTGGACACCCCGCTCGTCGTGGACGCGGCCGGGGCGTGGGCGGACGTCGTCGCCCGCCGGGCCGGGGTGACCGAGGTGGGTCTGGTGCCGCACCGGCGCACGATCGCGGTGGTGCGGGTGCCGGATCCGGCGCGGCTGCGCGGGCCCGCCGAGCGACTGCCGTTCGTGATCGAGGCGGCCGACCGCTTCTACTTCAAGGCCGACGGCGACGACCTCATGTGCTCCCCGGTCGACGAGAGCCCGGCCGAGCCGGGTGACGCCAAGCCGGATCCGCTCGACGTCGCGCTCGCGCTGGAGCGGGTGGAGGAGGCGACGAGGCTGGGGCTGCGCTCGGTGCGCACCAGCTGGGCCGGGCTGCGGTCGTTCGTGGCCGATCGGCGGCCGGTCGTGGGCTCCTGGCCGGACGCGCCGGGGTTCGCGTTCGTGGCCGGGCAGGGCGGCTCCGGCATCGAGACCTCGCCCGCGCTCTCCGCGTACGCGGCCGCCGTGCTGACCGGGCGGCAGCCGGCCGCGGATCTGCCCCAGGACGTCGCGCTCTTCGCCCCGGCCGAGGCCCGGTTCCGCATGTAGGCTGGCGCTCACATCTGCATGTGAGCGACTGCTTACATCGATCCGAGGAGACCGGTGACCGCTTCCGCCACGCTCTACGAGGGCGACTTCTGGCACGACCCGTACCCCGCCTACAGCGCACTGCGCACGGACGATCCCGTGCACCGCATCGAGCTGCACGGCACCCCCGCGTGGGTGCTCACGCGCTACGACGACGTGCGCGCGGCACTGGCCGACCCACGGCTGTCCAAGGACTGGCGCTACACCCTCCCGCCCGAGCAGCGCGCCACCGCGCCCGGGCCGCCGGTCAAGATGATGATCCTGATGGACCCGCCGGAGCACACCCGGCTGCGCAAGCTCGTCTCGCGCACGTTCACGCTGCGCCGCATGGAGGAGCTGCGGCCGCAGATCCGCCGGCTCGCCGACGAGCTGATCGACGCACTCCCGCAGTCCGGCGAGGTCGACCTGCTCGCCGAGTACGCGTTCCCGCTCCCCGTCTTCGTGATCTGCGAGCTGCTCGGGGTGCCCGCCGAGGACCGCGAGGACTTCGCCGCCTGGTCCAACACCATGGTCGACGCGTCCGACCACCAGCAGGCGATGGAGGCGATGGGCAAGCTCAACGGCTACATCGTCGAGCTCGTCGCAGCCAAGCGGGAGAATCCCGACGACCGGCTGATCAGCGGCCTGATCGAGGTCGCCGACGACGGTGACCGGCTCTCCGAGGACGAGCTCAACGCCATGGCGATGATGCTGCTCATCGCCGGGCACGAGACCACCGTCAACCTCATCGGCAACGGTCTGCTCGCCCTGTTCACCCACCCCGAGCAGCGCAAGCTGCTGCTCGATCAGCCCGAGCTGATCACGAGCGCCGTCGACGAGTTCCTCCGCTTCGACTCCCCGGTGCACACCACGCCCGCCCGGTTCACCACCGAGGACGTCGAGTACAGCGGTGTGACGATCCCCGCGGGGTCGCAGGTGCTGCTGTCCCTCGCCGCGGCCAACCGGGACCCCTCGCGGTTCTCCGATGCCGATGAGCTGCAGGTCGATCGGGACGCCTCCCGGCACGTCGCGTTCGGCCACGGCGTGCACCACTGCCTCGGGGCGCAGCTGGCGCGGATCGAGGGACAGGAGGCGATCGGGCGGTTCCTGGCTCGGCGGCCGGGGACCGAGCTCGCGGTGCCGGCGGACGAGTTGGTGCACCGGCACTCGAACCTGGTTCGGGGGTTGACGAAGCTGCCGGTGCTCATCGGGCCGGAAGTCTGAGGCTCTTCCGCATCAGCGTCATCGTTGCTTCGTGGCGGACCACCCTGCCGTCCGGGGTTTCGGTGTCCCACGCGGCCCGCGTCTCGCCGTACGCCCGGTAGCCCAGGCGGTCGTAGAGAGCTCGTGCTCTCCTGTTCGTCGTCTCCACGGCGAGCTCTGCGCGGTTCCTCCTGCGTGCCCTGATCCTCTCCTCGGCTGCTCGGACGAGGAAGGTGCCCAGTCCGCAGCCGCGCAGGGCCGGGTGGATCGTCAGCTGGGCGATCGTCCCGACGTCTTCGTCGTCGGTCCAGTCGATGTAGGCGAGGCCCACCGGGAGGTCGGACGGCGGGCAGAGGGCCAGGTAGTCGATCTCTCCTCGGTCCGCCCGGGCCAGTTCGGCTCGGACGTAGCGCAGGTGGGTGGGGGTGCCGGACCAGGTGCAGGACGGCAGGTCGTCCGTGGTCAGGGGCCGGATGGTGAAGGGGATGGGGATCTCGGGCACGGTTGGACGGTAGGGCCTCGCCGGGGCCCTACCGCCAGGGCTCGGCCCCTGGTCACCGGGCCTCTCGAGCGGCGCTCGTCGGCGGCTGAGCGGGCTGCGGAACCGAGGTGATCTTGCCCGAGGCGATCTTGGAGGAATGCGGCTCTCCGCCGGGAGACGGCGGGAAGCCACAGCGCTGACTTGCGCCCGGCTCCGTCGCGTTGATCTGCGCCCGGTTCCTTCGTCGCCGGCTCGCGGCTCGCGCGTCCCCCGCGTCGACGACGGCTCCGCACGGGATCGGTGCTCGCGGCCTGGTGAGTCGTCGAGGTGCTCGCGCCCTCGTTCCTTCGGCGCTGCGCGTCTCCTCCTCCGCCGTCGTCGACGCGCGCGAGCTGTGTTGATTGCGCTCGGCTCCTCCGTCGCCGAGCGCGG
>Ga0065720_1003045_pt1 | contig 36033 bp, 31 predicted proteins | sample Thericmetagenome_FD_59107 | JGI IMG/M metagenome (GOLD analysis project Ga0065720, IMG submission 59107) | Thermophilic microbial communities from the Joint Bioenergy Institute, California, USA of rice/straw/compost enrichment - eDNA_2 v2... | ecosystem: Engineered > Solid waste > Grass >... | reverse complement strand
GGGCGGGATCCGCCCGCCGAGCAGCTCGTCGCGCAGTTCGAGGTAGACCCGCTCACGCAGGGGTGCCTCCACGTCGCCGGCACCGGTCGTGCGGTCGGTCATGTGCTCCGTTCGCCCCGATCGAATCGCTGTCTCAGATCGCCATGGCCGCACGGACATCGCCGACGGCGGCCTGCCCGCCGGCGCCGCTGGACGTGACCCGCCCGCCGGCCAGCACGTAGTACGTGCTGGCCGCCGACAGCGCGAACCCGACGTGCTGCTCGACGAGCAGCACGGACAGGTCGCCGCGCCGGGTGAGCTCGAGGATCGTCTCCTCGATCTCGGCGACCACCGACGGCTGGATGCCCTCGGTGGGTTCGTCCAGGATCAGCAGCCGCGGCTCGGTGACCAGCGCCCGCGCGATGGCGAGCTGCTGGCGCTGTCCGCCCGACAGCAGCCCGGCGCGGCGGCCGAGCGCCGGGCGCAGGGCCGGGAACAGGTCGAGCGCCTCATCGATCAGCCCTTTGCCGCGCTTGCGCCCGTCGGCGACCAGCTGCAGGTTCTCCATCGCGGTCATCTGCCCGAACGACTGCTGGCCCTGCGGCACGTAGGCCAGCCCGCGCGCGACCCGCTTGTGCGGGGCGAGCGCGGTGACGTCCTCGCCGTCGAGGAGGACCTTTCCGCGCCGCACCGGCAGCAGCCCGACGACGGCGCGCAGCAGCGTGGTCTTGCCCGCCCCGTTGTGCCCCATGACAGCGGTGACGCCGCCGGTCGCGACCTCGATGGTCGCGCCGTGCACGACCGCGGTGTGGCCGTAGGCCACCTCGACCTCGTCCATCCGCAGCATCAGTGCGCCTCCCCCATGACGGCCTCGACCTCGGCCGCGGTGTGCGCGCCCGGCCCGAGGTAGACCTCCTGGACGCGGGGATCGGCTTGCACGTCGGCGACCGAGCCCTCGGCGAGCACCTTCCCGGCGTGCAGAACGGTCACGGACGCGGCGAAGGCCCGCATGAAGTCCATGTCATGCTCGACGCAGATGACGGTGCGGTCATCGGCGGCGATGCGCTGCAGCAGCTCGCCTGTCTCGTCCTTCTCCTCGGCGCTCATGCCGGCCACGGGCTCGTCCAGCATGAGCAGCTTCGCGTTCTGCACGAGCAGCATGCCGATCTCCAGCCACTGCTTCTGCCCGTGCGAGAGCGTGCCTGCCTGCGCGTCGGCGAGCTCGGTGAGCCCGACGGTCGCCAGCACCTCGGTCACCGACTCCGGCACCTGCGAGCGCTTCCGCAGCAGGGTCCTGACACCGCGGCCGGCACCGGCGGCGATGTCGAGGTTCTGCAGCACCGTGAGGTTCTCGAAGACAGTGGCCGTCTGGAACGTGCGACCGACGCCGAGCCGGGCGATGCGGTGCACCTTGCGGCCGAGCAGCTCAGTGCCGGCCCACTGCACCGAGCCGGTGGCCGGCACCAGGCCGGACACCGCGTCGATCAGAGTGGTCTTCCCGGCCCCGTTCGGGCCGATGAGGAACCGCAGGTCGCCGGGGAGCACCACGAGATCGACGCCGTCGACGGCGACGAACCCGTCGAAGCTCACGCGCAGGTCGGAGATCTGCAGGTAGTCGCGGTTGAACCCGGTGTTCACGCCGATCCCTCCGGTACGGCTGCGACCCCCGGCTGTCCTGCCGCGGTGTCGGACCTGCGGTGCTTGCGCCAGTCCCGCAGCGTCGGCGCGAGCGAGGCGAGCCCGCCCGGCAGGAACGCGACGACCAGCATGAACAGCAGGCCCTGCAGGTAGGTCCAGCCGGACGGGAACTGCTCGGACAGCGACGTCTCGGCCCAGGCGACGGCGATCGCCCCGAGCACGGGACCGAGCAGCGTGGTGCGCCCGCCGATCGCGACCCCGATCAACAGGCCGATGGAGGGCACGATGCCCACGTCGTTCGGGGAGATGATGCCGACGATGGGCACGAACAGCGCCCCCGCGATGCCGGCCATGACCGCGGCGACCGTGTAGGCGGCCGTCTTGATCGTGGCCGGGTTGTAGCCGAGGAAGCGGACCCGCTCCTCGGCGTCGCGGCAGGCGACGAGCAGTTCGCCGTAGCGGCTCACCATGAGCTGGCGGGCGATCGCGATCATCGCCAGCAGCGCGCCGGCGGCGATCAGGTACAGCATCAGCCGGTTCGCCGGATCGCGCAGGGAGAACCCGAAGAAGCCCTTGAAGTTGTTCAGGCCGGTGGAGCCGCCGGTGCTGCGCGGGTTGCCGATCAGCCAGATCGCGAACGCCGCGGCGAGCGCCTGCGACAGGATCGCGAAGTACGCCCCGCGCACCCGGCGGTGGAACGTCGCCAGGCCCAGCACGATCGCCACCACCGCGGGGATGACGACGATCGCGATCAGGGTGACCGCGCCGGAGCGGAACGGCTCCCACCACCACGGCACGCCGTCTGAGGAGATGAGGGCCATGAAGTCCGGCACGCCGGTGCTCGCCGGCGCGTCGGCGAGCTTGAGGTGCATCGCCATGAGGTAGGCGCCGAGTCCGAAGAACACGCCCTGGCCGAGGACGAGCATGCCGCCGCGGCCCCAGGCGAGCCCGATGCCGACGGCGACCATCGCGAAGCACAGGTACTTGCCGAGAAGGCCGAGGCGGAAGTCGGACAGCACCGCCGGCGCGACGCCCATGAGCAGGATCGCGCCGAGGGCGAAGCCACCGAGGACGGCCCACCGGCTGGACAGGATCGAGCGGATGTTCATGCCAGGCTCCGGGAGCGCACGACGTAGATGCCCTGCGGGCGCAGCTGGAGGAACGCCACGATCAGCGCGAACACGATCACCTTCCCGATCGACGCCGTCGTGGAGTACTCGACCCACGACTGCACGACGCCGAGCACGAACGCGGCGATCACCGCGCCCTTGATCTGGCCGATGCCGCCGATGACCACGACGAGGAACGCGTCGATGACGTAGGACGTGCCGAGGTTCGACGAGATCGAGCCCATCAGCGTGAGCGCGACCCCGGCGACGCCGGCGAGGCCGGACCCGACGAAGAACGTGATGAGGTCGGTGCGCCGGGTGGAGATGCCGGAGCTCTCGGCGAGCTGGCGGTTCTGCACGGTGGCCCGGATGCGCCTGCCCAGCGGGGTGAGTTTGAGCAGCGCGGCGAGCACGATCACCGCGACGATCGCGAGCACCAGGATGAACACCCGGGTGCGCGGGAAGGAGAACCCGAAGACCTCCAGCGGACCGGACAGCCACGCGGGCGCGGGCACGTCGACCCCGGCGGTGCCGAAGATGTCGCGGGCGAGCTGCTGGAGGACCAGCGAGACGCCGAACGTGACGAGCAGGGTGTCGAGCGGGCGGTGGTACATGCGCCGCAGCAGCGTCGCCTCGAGCACCACGCCGAGCAGGCCGCCGACGACGAACGCCACCGGCAGCGACACGAGCAGCGAGACACCCGCGTCGCCGAGCGCCTTCTGCACGACGAACGCGGTGTAGGCGCCGGCCATGATGAACTCGCCGTGCGCCATGTTGATGACGCCCATCTGACCGAACGTGAGGGCGAGGCCGAGGGCGGCGAGCAGGAGGATCGACCCTCCCGACAGACCGTTGAACAGCTGGGTGAGCAGGACTTCCACGGACGACTCCCGGGCGGTGGGGACGGGGGATGCCGCCGGCCGGGGACGGAGGCGACCCGGCCGGCGGCGGTGGAGATCAGCCGGAGAGGCCGGTCGCCCAGGGGTAGGTCTTCAAGTACGGGTCGGGCTCGATCGGCTTGCCGGAGGACCACTCGGTGTAGATCAGGCCGTCCTGGCCGATCTTGCCGATCAGCGCGGTCTTGGCGATGTGGTGGTTCTCGCCGTTGACGGTGACGGTGCCCTCGGGGGCCTCGAAGCTGACCCCGTCGGCCGCCGCGAGGACGTCGTTCACCGCGAACGACTGCGCCTTCTCGACCATGCCCTTCCAGAGGAAGAGCGAGGTGTAGGCGGCCTCCATCGGGTCGGAGGTGACCTTCGACTCACCGTAGGCGGCCTTGAAGTCCTCGACGAACTTCTTGTTCGTCGGGGTGTCGATGGTCTGGTAGTAGTTCCAGGCCACCAGCTGCCCGGCGATGTTGTCGACGCCGATGCCGCCGACCTCCTCCTCGGCGATGGACACCGAGATGACCGGCATGGCCTCCGGCGTCAGGCCGAGGTTCTTGTACTCCTTGAAGAACGCGACGTTGGAGTCGCCGTTGAGGGTGTTGAACACCGCGTCCGCGTCGGCGTCGCGGACCTTCGCGACGATCGTGGCGAAGTCGGTGTGCCCGAGCGGGGCGTACTCCTCACCCTTGATCTCGATGCCGTTCGCCTCGGCGTACGCCTTGATGATCTTGTTGGCGGTCTGCGGGAACACGTAGTCGCTACCGACGAGGAAGAGACTCTTGACGCCTTTCTCCTTCAGGTAGTCCAGCGCCGGCACGATCTGCTGGTTCGTGGTGGCGCCGGTGTAGAAGATGTTCCGCGACGACTCCAGGCCCTCGTACTGCACCGGGTAGAACAGCAGGGCGTTGTTGGACTCGAACACCGGCAGCATCGCCTTGCGCGACGAGGAGGTCCAGCCGCCGAACACGGCCGCGACGCAGTCGCTGCGGATCAGCTTCTCGGCCTTCTCGGCGAAGATCGTCGGTTCGGAGGCGCCGTCCTCGGCGACGACCGTGAGCTGCTTGCCCAGCACGCCGCCCGCGGCGTTGATCTGGTCGGCCGCGAGCTTGAGCGAGTTGTAGACGGTGTTCTCGCTGATCGCCATCGTGCCCGACCGCGAGTTCAAGAAACCGATCTTGACCGACGGGCCGGAGGTGTCGACGCAGGACGTGCCCTCACCACCGGCCGACGCGCTCGAGTCGTCTACCCGAGCGCCGCATGCGGAGAGCAGGCCCACCGCGAGCACCGCAGCAGCGGCGGCGAGCCGTCGGGCTCGTGAAGTGATCATCTCTGGGGTTGCCTTCCAGTAGCTGGCCCACTGCAGCGGCGGCTCGTCGCGAGCGGCCCCGTCCACCCGCGATGTCGCCGCTGAGCTGCTGGATACAGGCGCGTATCCAGGCGGGAACGGTAGGTACGCCGTGTTGCGGCGACGGCGAATCGTCGTTACGCACCGGTTGCCGGAAGGCCGTCCAACCACCAGATCGCGTGATCAGCTCGCAACATCGGACGACCCGGCGCGCACAAGCCGTGGTCAGCAGCCTGGAGCTCGCTCCGCCGGCGGGACACTCCAGCGAGTGTCCCCCTACGTGCACTGGGTCACAGGTGCGCCCGCTCCTAGCGTCCGCCGTGCGCGCTCTGCGCACCCCGGACCAGATACGCCCCAGCGTGGGGGCGGGACGGAGAAGCGATGAGTGATCTGACCGACGTCGGTACCGGAGTCAACCTCTTCACCGCGGGCCAGGTGCGCGGCACCGCCCGCTGGTTCCACGACACGTCCGATGTGCTCTCCATCGACGACGACGATCTCGAGGAGACCATCGCGTTCGTCAACAAGGGCGGGATGACGTTCCTCTCGCCGATCCTGCCCGACCTGAAGGCCATCGTGTGCACCGCGGGCAGCCGGGAGTCGCACCTGGCGATCCTGTCCCGCGAATCCGACGTCCCGTGCGTCCTCGCGGCCCAGCTGTCCGGCGAGATCACCGACGGCTCCACGGTGGTGCTGGACCTCTCCGATCCCGAGACCGCGCGGATCTCGATCGCAGCAGGGGTTGCGGCATGACGACGACGGCGCCGACCGACCTCACGGCCCTCTACACCGACCCCGACTACGAGCCGACGCTCGAGGAGTGGAACTGGCTGGTCCACGAGGGCGGCGCGGCGTACAAGTCGGAGCTCGCCGCGCGCACGGTGTTCGAGTCCGAGCTGTTCGGCATGAACACCTACATCATCATGTCGATGATGGAGGACTACCTCCGTGTGCCCGACCGCATCCGCACGATCCTGCAGCACGCCACGCCGGAGGAGCTGGTGGCCAGGGCGCTGCCGATCGGCAACAAGCGCAGCTTCATCAACCTGGCTGCGATGCCGCTGCATTACCTCACCGGCCGCGAGCTCTACGTCGACCTGGGTGAGAACACCCTCGCTGACGGCCTGCAGGACCAGCTCGAGGTGCTGCGGTTCTGGCGGCGGGCGACCATCGCGATGCGCACCGACGGCGTGCTCTACAACATGCACGCCGACCCGCCGAACTCCAGCCACGTCGTCAGCGACGAGCTGATGGCCGAGATCCGCGGGCACCTGCTGCCCGCCGACGAGGAGCACAAGGCGGCCATCCGCAAGTTCGGCGCGCGGCTGACCGCGTACGCGTTCCTGGAGAACTGCGACGCCCGCACCGCGGTCTGCGACACCGGCCCGTACGTGCTGGACGACGGCACGTTCATCGCCCTGCGCGAAACCTGCGCCGACGGCGACGGCGACTTCCCGTGGGTCGACGGCATCCGCGAAACCCTCCCGTTCCACCACTTCGTGATCGCCTACCGGCTGCCGGCCTCGGTCAAGATGGACAACAACGTCTGGGGCACCGCCTGGTTCACCCCCAGCGACTACCAGGTCGACATCATCGAGACTCGGGTGTTCTGCACCGACGGCGGCGCCCTGCGCCCGCTGGAGCTCGCCGATCTCGCCGAGGCGACCTCGGCCATCCGCAAGGCCCACCGCGCGCTCTACCAGCGGCTCGCGCAGACCGACCCGAAGGAGCGCAACCTCTACGCCACCTCGATGTACGCCTGGAAGCTCAAGGCCTGGGCGCGGCTGGCCGGCTGCTACGACGAGATCGACTGGACGGTGTCCGAGTCGATCCAGCAGTCCTACGACAGGTTCGCCGATCCCGACCTCGCCCTGCGGCTCATCGGCGGGGTGTTCGTCCCCCAGGACCGCGACAGCTGCTTCCGACCGCTGGGAGGCTGACATGACCGTCATCGGCAAGGGCACCCCGTCGTTCACGTTCCCCCGCACCACCGGCACGGTCCGCTGGTTCCGCTCGCCGTCCGACGTGATCGAGTCGATCGACTCCGACCTGGAGTCGACGATCGCGTTCGTCGAGTCGGGGGGTACGACGTTCCTGTCACCCATCCTGGGGCGGCTCGGTGGCATCGTGTGCCGGGACGGCACGCTGCGCAGCCACCTCGCGATCGTCTCCCGTGAGTTCGACGTGCCGTGCCTGGTCGGCACCGAGCTGACCGGCGAGGTCGCCGACGGCACCGAGGTCGTGCTCGACATCGTCGACGGTGTGGGCGTGCTGCGCTCCACCGCGGCGGACCCCGGCGAGGAGCCCGCCGCGCAGCGGGACGTCTCGACGGCGTGGTGGAGCTACATCCGCACCATCGGCGACGAGATCGCGGTCAAGCCGTTCGACCTCACCGTCTCCGCCGAGGCGCTCGACGCGTTGATCGCCGAGGAGCTGACCGACGACCGGCTCGAGGATCTCGTCCAGCACATGGGGCGGGCGTTCAAACCGGAGATGACGCGGCGCTCGGGCTTCACCTCCGAGCTGTTCCCGATGCTGCCGTACATGTCGCTGTCGGTCATCGACGACTTCCACACCTACGCCGAGCGCGTCGCGGTGATCGACGCGGCCATGCCGGCCGAGCAGATCGCCAGGGCCGTGAAGAACGCGCCCGGCAAGCTCAGCCCGCTGTGGATCTGGATGGTCGGCTACCACTACCTGTGCGGCCGCGAGTGCTTGATCAAGATGGGCAGGCTGCGCCGCGACGAGCGGATCGAGGAGATCCGCACGGTCGTCGACTTCTGGCGCCGGCTCGCGCTGGCCCACCGCGGCGACGGCACCCTCGACTACAAGGACGCCGGGTTCACCAACCGGTACCTGCCGGCCGACGTGGTCGACGACCTCGTCCGCCAGGGCACCACCCTCGATGCAGCCTCGGCGAAGGCGCTCAAGCGGCTCAACGCGACCGTCTCCGGGTACTCGTTCCTCTACTTCTGCGACTCCCGCGTCGGCGTCGCCGACTCCGGGCCGTACCCGCAGCCGGACGGCCGGAAGACGATCGTGCGCGACTACCTGTCGCTCGGGCCGAGTGAGTGGGCCTACCCGTGGGCGGAGGACCTCACCCCGCCGTACGCGGGGCTCACGCTGGCGCTCACCTACGACCCGGGGAAGTTCACCTACTTCGAGATCAACGACTGGGGTACGACGTTCACCGAGCCGGACCAGCTCCTCTCCGCCGTCACCGAAGCCACGGTGATCGGCCACCGCGACGACGGCACGTCCGAGCTGCTCGGGCCGGACCGGTGGGGCGAGCTGCTCGCGGATGTCTCCCGCAACCACATGAAGCTGTACGAGAAGTTCGCTTCCATGGAGCGCGAGGACCGCATCTTCTCCGCGACCCGGATGTACACCTCCGGGCTGCGGCCGTTCGCGGCCATCGCCGGGGTGACCGACCAGATCGACTGGAGCTTCTCCCCCGACACCCTCGCGCTCTACCCGGATCCGCTGGACGACGACGACAAGGCGGCGACGATCTTCGGCACGGCGCTGGTCGCCAACGACATGCCCGGGTCGTTCTCGCCCCTGCGCTGAGGAGGCGTCGAGGAGCCATGCGTCAGTCGATGCAGAAACTCATGGCAGCCGACGAGCTGCTGTGCCACCAGACCCCGGAGACGTTCGCGACGATCGCGCACGCGGACATCTCCTGGACCGAGAAGCTATGGGCGTCGCTGTTCGCCCGGGACGGCTCGCTGCAGGTCGACGTGGGGTTGGGCAAGTACCACAACCGCAACGTCATGGACATGTTCGCGGGCATCTCGCGGCAGAAGGAGCAGCTGACCGTCCGTGCGAGCCGCCAGCTCGATCTCGATCCCGAACGGATCGGCGTCGGGCCGCTGGACTACGAGATCATCGAGCCGCTCAAGAAGGTGCGGTTCGTGCTGCGGGAGAACCACATCCTACCGATCCGCTTCGACCTCACCGTCACCGGCGTGCTGCCGCCGTTCTTGGAGCGCAAGGACGCACAGCGGGAACCGGTCGGCTTCCGCGTGCAGTCCGATCTGCTGCGCTACCACCAGTCGTCCACGGTCAGCGGGAAGGTCTGGATCGACGGCGAGGAGATCGTCGTCCGCGACGAGGAGTGGTTCGGGTTCCGCGACCACTCCTGGGGCGTGCGGATGGACGTCGGCCACCCGGCGCCGGACGTCTACAAGCCCGACCGGCTCGCGCAGGACTTCCTGCTCACCTGGAGCCCGATGTACCTGCGCAACCCGGACGGCTCGCACTACGAGATCCACCACTACCGCCAGTGGGTCAACGGCGAGACCACGTACTTCTCCGGGTTCGTCAACCACCCGGACGGCACGCAGACGCCGCTGCACGCCATGGAGGACGAGCTCAAGTACGACCCGGTGAACCGGCGACTGCTCGGCGGCAAGATCACGTTCGATGCGGGGTGGGGCAAGGTCCGCACCGTGGAGATCGAGCCGATCAGCGACACCGGGTTCCACCTGGGTACCGGGCTCTACTTCGGGTTCCGCGGACACCGGCACGGGCAGTGGCTCGGACCGCAGCACCTCGACGGCGAGCGGTTCGCCGATGTCACGACCCGGGAAGCCCTCGAGGAGGTCCACCAGCTGCGGGACTGCGTGATCCGCGTCCGCGAGGGCGAGGCGACCGGTTACGGGATCTTCGAGTCGATGGTGATCGGCGAGCACCCGAAGTACGGCCTCACCCGGGAGACCTCCTTCCTGTAGGAGCGCACGAGATCGCCGTCCGTATGAGGACGGCGATCTCGTCGTGCGCACGATCGGGGTGCTGCGTCGAGAACAACGTTATCGTCGGCTGAATCGATTCGCTTCCACAGAAACGTCGTCCGCAACGAGGACCGGGCTTACCCCGGAACCCACAAATCGGCGTCAGGAAAAACCGCGACTCGCCGCTCAGATCGACCGCGCGAGCAGCGCCAGCTCCATTCTCGACTGGCATCCCGTGGCCGCGAGAATGCGGCTCACGTACTTCTTGACGCTGTCCTCCGCCAGCGACAGCGCCACGGCGATGTCGGCGTTCGACAAGCCGTCCGCCACCAGCTGCACGACCTGTCGCTGCCGCTCCGAGAGCCCAGCCAGCGCCGCCTTCGGGCGGGTCGGCGGGAGCCGGCGCGCGATCGCCGACAACTGCCTGCTGAGCAGGCGCATCGTGGCCAGCTCCGGCGGGCCGAGCTTGTCCGCGCGCTGGTCGAAGATGCCTACCAGCGCGGTGTGACCGCCCGGCAGCTCGAGCCGGATCGCCGTCGCGGACTCCATCCGCCACGTCGACACCAAGAAATGCCGGACGTATGCCTCGGCGGACGCCGGGAGATTGCCGCGGGACTGCAGTTCGGAGAGCGACGAGACGCCGCTCGACACGAGCTGACGCATCGCGGGCGGTGAGCCGAAGAGGTCGAACCGGTTCCACCGCTCCAGGTACTCCGGCAGCATCTTCTTCGTCGCGCCCTCGACGAGCGGCGCGTGGTCGCCGAAGACGTTGTGGAAGGTGGCGCCGGCGAAGAACGAGACGTGCCTGAGCCCGAAATGGCGGCACAGCGCCTCCACCATCTGCTCCCGGAAATCCGGGAGAGAGGGCGCGCGATCGCAGCCCTCGAGCACATCGAACGCGCGCTCGTAGTCGACTGTTCGCAGCGCGGGACGAGACCGGCGCCGGTCGGACCGGATCGTCGACGTCGACGCCGGACTGTCCACCAACGTGGACTGGGTCACAGAGATAAAGCTACCTACGTTTCGTCCCCGTGAACAGCAGGGGGCCGCTCGGGTGGCTGGCGCGGGCGCGGGAACGCCGGTCTCGACGGCGGGCGGCCCACCTGCGCGAACACACCCGCTCCGGTCCCAGTGAGGTGACGATGTCCGATTCCGCACAGCAGGCGACTGTGCCCGCACACACCCCACCCAAGTGGGGTACGACCGAGGTGCTTCCGCTCCCCGCCCGGTTCAACTCGGCGGTCCGTGAGCTGGCCGCCAAGCGGTTCGCCGCGACCGGCGCGGCGTGGAAGGACGTGGTCTTCGCCCGCCAGTTCGACCTGTTCTCGCTCTCCGATGCGCAGGCGATCGAGCAGGCCGCGCTGGACGACGGCTACCGGTTCGAGTTCTCCGCGACGGTGTCGCTGGAGTCCGAGCCGCACAAGTACAAGCGTCCGGAGCGGACCGGGGCGACGTTCGCCGACGGCGAGTCGAGCGACGGCCGCCGCCAGGTCGGGGTCGGCGACAACGTGCTGCGCAAGTCCGAGAACGTGGTCGGCGAGGCCGCGCTGATCTCGACCACCGAGCAGGTCATGAGCTACCTGGCCGACGGCGTCCCCCCGGGGACGATCGCTGTCATCGACGACTCCGGCGGCACGCTCACCGCGCCGATCATCGAGGGCTTCGCCGGCGTCATCTGCCTCGGCGGCACGGTGCGCTCGCACTTGGGCATCCTGGCCCGCGAGTACGACGTGCCGACCCTCATGAACTGCACGATCGACGCCATCTCCGACGGCGACGTCGTCGAGATCGAGGTGACCGCCGCACCGCCGGCCGCCGACGCGTACGAGACCGGCGACACCGGGCACGCCCGGATCTGGCTGCACGAGAAGGGCGCGTGACATGGAGATCGACTACCGCCGTCTGCTCGAGGCGAACAACTACCTGCGGCAGCTGTCGGACACGACGTACTGGCTGTGCATCACGCGCACGGTCCAGGAGTCGAAGCTGTTCCCGATGAACCCGTACATGCTGCTCAGCTACCTCAACACCTTCTACCGGCTGCCGACGCTGCTTCGGGAGATCGACGCAGTCACGCCGGCGGAGGAGCTGGGCGACCGGGCGCGCGAGGTGTCGCTCAAGGTCAACACCGTCAACGCCGCCTGGGGCATGCCGGCCTTCTACCTGATCGGCCGAGAGATGCTCATGAACTGGGGTCTGCTCGGCCCGGCCGACGCGGTCCAGGACGTGGTCGACGTGCTGGACTTCTCCCGCCGGTTCAACCTCTCCTACCACCGCAACGACGGGCACCTGACCAACAAGGAGTTCGGCGACCGCAGCCAGTACCTGCCCGAGCGCACCCTGCAGGTGTTCGAGGCCGACCTGCACGGCGTGACCCCGGGCGACCGGCTGCACACCGCGGCCACCAAGCTCATCGCGCAGCTGTCGCAGTTCGCGTTCCTGGCCCACTGCGAGTGCCGGATCGGCATCCACACCTCCGGCCCGTACAACTTCGGCGAGAACCGGCAGCTGATCGTCCGCGACTTCTTCGAGCTGACCGAGGGCGACTACCCCTGGCTCGACGGCATCGCGACGCAGCTGCCCCACATGAACCTGACGATCCCGATCGTCTTCAAGGACACCAACTTCCACCTGATGGACGACTGGGCGTCGTTCGAGGCGGAACCGGCCTACGACGCGAACAACATCGTGGCCGTCGGCATGTACACCGCCGACGCGCTGACCGACGGCTACGTGCCGGTGGCGATGGAGAACGCGGAGACCCTGGCCGAGACCATGGAGAACTATCGCGAGATCCTCAACCAGGCCACGGCCGATCTGTGGAAGCGCATCGCGACCTGGACGCGCGAGCAGATGATCGACGCCGGTGCGCTGGTGTACTCGTCGGTGGCGAAGGACTTCGCGCACCTCGCCGGCACCTACCGCCAGGACGACTGGTTCCAGATCGACGACCGGGTGCAGCGGTTCAAGCCGCTGATGAACGACGAGTACGGCCGCGACAACCTGGCCGAGATGGTGGGCCTGCTGGGCTTCCCGCACCAGAAGGCGAACGAGTACACGATGGCCCGCTACTCCGGGCTCAACCAGAACATGCTGACCGGTATCCCGTACTCGGTGCTCGTCGATGACGACTTCGCACCGACGGCGGGGAACCAGCTGTCCGGCTCATCGAGCCTGCCGCCCAAGACCGGGCTCTGGACGACCAGCCAGGGCCGGCTGGAGATCGATGAGTACAACCGGCGGGCGCGCGAGTTCACCCCCTCGGTGCTGCAGGGCGCCAACCGCTACCTCGACGAGGAGTGGGTGAAGCGCAACTACCGCAGCGAGCGCGCCGACGAGCTGTACAAGCTCACCCAGCGCACCAGCCGCAACCTGGCCGGGCGCGGCGCGGGCCTGCGCCGCGCCGACCTGCACTGATGGTGGGCGACCGGCCGCGCCGTCGCACCGACCGCGGCCGGTCGTCCCTTCCCGAGGAGCCCCCGTGCAGATCGCAGACCTGATCCGCCGGGCGGGCCGCCAGTACGGCGACGCGCCCGCGCTGATCGACGGCGAGCGCGTCGTGTCGTTCGCCGAGTTCGACGCCCTGACCGACCGACTGGGACACGCCCTGCTCGCCCGCGGCCTCGAGCCCGGGGACCGAGTCGCCGTGCTGCTGCCGAACAGCATCGACGGCGTGGTCACCTACTACGCGCTGGCCAAGGCTGGCCTGGTCCGGGTACCGCTGAACGCTCGCGAAACCCCGCACGAGCACGCGTTCAAGATCGACGACTCGCAGGCGCGCGCCCTGGTGCACGTGGCCGACCCACCGACCCGGGTCGAGATCATGATCACCGCGGACGAGCTGCCCGGCATGATCGAGTCGGCCCCGGAGGGACCGTGCGACGTACCGCGCGACCCGGGCGCCCCGTTCCGCCTGGCCTACACCGGGGGCACCACCGGCAAGCCGAAGGCCGTCGTGCTCACCACCCGCAGCGAGCTGGCCGAGATCGACAACTTCCTGGTCGACCTGCTGCCCAACCTGCGGCCGGAGTCGGTGATGCTGCACGCGGCCCCCATCACCCACGGCAGCGGCGCCTTCTTCCTGCCGCATCTGGTGAAGGGTGCCGCCAACGTCATCCTGCCGAAGTTCACCCCGGCGGCGTTCCTGGAGGTGGCGCAGAAGCACCGCGCCACCACCACGTTCATGGTCCCGACGATGATCGGGATGCTCCTGGAGCACCCGGACACCCCGAAGGCGGACCTGACGCTCGAGCGGCTCTGCTACGGGGGCGCTCCGATCGCGACCTCGGTGCTGCAGCGCGGCATCGACCTGCTCGGCCCGATCTTCACCCAGCTGTACGGGCAGGCCGAGGCTCCGCTGGCGATCACCTGCCTACAGCCGTGGGAGCACACCCCGGAGCGACTGGCGTCGGCCGGCAAGCCGTACACGTTCGTCGAGGTCGACATCCGCGACGCCGAGGGCCGCTCGCTCGGGCCCGGTGAGGTCGGCGAGGTGCTGACCCGCGGCCCGCACACGATGGACCACTACTGGCGCCGGCCGGAGGCCACCGCCCAGACGAAGGAACCGGACGGCTGGCTGCACACCGGCGACATCGGCCGCTGGGACGAGCAGGGCTACCTGTACCTGCTGGACCGCCGGCACGACGTGATCATCTCGGGTGGCTTCAACGTCTATCCGCGCGAAGTCGAGGACGTGCTGCTCTCCCATCCCGCCGTGGTCGAGGCCGCCGTCGTGGGGATCCCGGACGAGAAGTGGGGCGAGCGGGTCACCGCGGCCGTCGTGCTGCGCTCCCCCGCCGATCCGGAGGAGATCCGCGCGTTCTGCACCGACCGCCTCGCCGGGTTCAAGCGGCCCAAGGTCGTCGAGATCTGGCCCGAACTGCCCACCAGCCCGGTCGGCAAGTCGCTGCGCCGCGAGGTGCGCGACCGGATGCTGGCCGCTCAGCGGGGCGAGGCTCCGCGACGAGAGGACTCCTGATGCTCGATCCGTACCAGCTCACCCTGCACTCGCTGACGCTGAAGCAGCTCGCCACTGCCGAGCAGCTCGCCGAGGTGACCGGGCAGGACCTCGCCGAGCTCGAGGCCGGCCTGGAGAAAGCTGTCGCCGCCGGTGAGGTCATGGCCGCCAAGGGCAAGTACATGATCACGCCCAAGGGCCGCGAGGTGCTCGACGGCGTCTACCCGCAGGCGTTCACGGCGCTGCGCGGCACCGCCGACGTCACGGACGCGATGAACGCGTTCGAGACGGGCGTCAACAAGCAGGTGCTGTCGCTGACCACCGACTGGCAGACGAAGGAGATCGGCGGCGAGCGCGTCCCGAACGACCACGCCGATGCCGACTACGACGGGAAGATCCTCGACAAGCTGTCGCGGGTGGTCGACAAGACCGCGAAGGTCCTCGCCCCGGTCATCGCCCTGGACCCGCTGGTCGACCGCTTCCTCGACCGCATCCGCGACGCGCTCACCCGCGCCGAGGGCGGCGAGACCGACTACGTCAGCGGCGTGCGGGTGGACTCGGTGCACACCGTGTGGTTCCAGATGCACGAGCACCTGCTGCGGATGACCGGGCGGGAGCGTCCCGAATGAGCACGGCGGTGAGCGCGCAAGCCCCGCCGGCGGCGTCCGGCTCGTTCCGGTGGCTGATCGTGCCGGACGACCCGGCGGTCGAGCCGAGCCGTGACCTGGTCGGCGGCAAGGCGTGGAGCCTGTGGCGGATGCGCTCGCTCGGGCTGCGGGTGCCGCCCGCGTTCGTCGTGACGACCGAGGCGTGCGCGGCGTACTTCGCAGGCGGCGAGCAGCTGCCCGACGGGCTGGCCGACGAGCTGGCCGCCGGCATCCGGCTGCTGGAGCAGCAGCTGGCCCGCACGTTCGGCGGCGGTGAGCGGCCGCTGCTGGTCTCGGTCCGCTCCGGCGCCGCGATCTCGATGCCCGGGATGATGGACACGATCCTCGATCTGGGCTGCACCGACGAGGTCGAGCGCGCGCTGGCCGCGGAGACGGGCGACCCGGCGTTCGCCGCTGAGGTGCACCGCCGCTTCAGCTGCTTCTACGGCCGGCTGGTGCTCGGCTGCACCGAGGAGCTCGACGAGCTGCCGGACACGGCGGCGGTGCGGGCGGCGATCCTGGAGGACACGGGCGAGAGCGTGCCCACCGACCCGTGGGAGCAGCTGCGCGGCGCCGTGGCAGCGGTGTTCGCGTCCAGCCGCTCCCGCCGCTCCGTGGCCTACCGCAAGCACTACGGCATCCCGGACGACCTGGGCACCGCCGTCACCGTGCAGGCGATGGTGTTCGGCAACCTCGACGACGACTCCGGTACCGGGGTGCTGTTCAGCCGCAGCCCGGTCACCGGCGCGCGTGAGCCGTACGGCGAGTACCTGCCCCGCGGGCAGGGAGAGGACGTCGTTTCCGGCCGGGTCACCCCGAAGCCGCTGGAGCACCTCAAGGACACCCACCCCGCGGTCTACGACGAGCTGATCGCCGCGGCCGACCGGCTCGACCGGGAGGGCGCCGACGCGCAGGACATCGAGTTCACGGTGCAGCGCGGCGAGCTGTTCCTGCTGCAGTCGCGTCCGGCGAAGCGCACCGCGCGAGCCGCGGTGCGGATCGCGGTCGCGCTCGTCGACGAGGGTGCGATCACCCCGGCGCAGGCGGTGCGGCGGGTGACGGCCGAGCAGATCCGCACGCTGCTGCGACCCACGCTCACCGAAGGCGCGGCCGACGGGGCGGAGCTGCTCGCCTCCGGAACCTCGGCCTGCCCCGGTGTCGCCACCGGTCTCGCGGTCGCCACGCCGGAGGAGGCGCAGACCACCCCCAACGCGATCCTGGTGCGCCGCTCCACCAGCCCGGACGACGTCCACGGCATGATCGCCGCCGCAGCCGTCGTGACCGAGCAGGGCGGCACGACCTCGCACGCCGCGGTCGTGAGCCGAGCCCTGGACACCGCCTGCGTGGTCGGCTGCGGCGCGGGCACGGTCGACCGGTTGGTGGGCCGGATCGTCACGGTCGACGCGACCGGCGGAAAGGTGTACGCGGGCGAGCTGCCCACCTCGGCCGCCACCGAGGCGTCCGACGACGACCTGCGGCGGCTGGCCGAGTGGGCCACCGCCCAGGCACCGATCCAGGTGCTCGCCCCCGGTGCGGACGCGCCCGGCCCGGTGTTCGACGCCGACGAACTGCCGCCGGACGAGCTGGGCGAGGAACTGCCCGAGATCCCCGCGGGGACGAAGACGGTGCGCGGCGCCGTCTTCACCACCCCGGAGGGCGTGCGCGCGGCACTGCGGTCCGGGGTGGCGGCGATCGTCGCCGAGCACCGGCTGCCGGTGCTGCTCGCCGCGATCGAGCACAGCGGAGGGACGTCGTGAGCACGATCGGAGAGCCGCCGGTCCCGGGCTCCGTGCTGCTGCGGGAGGTGCAGGAGATCCTGCGGACCTTCCGCGACTCGCAGTGGACCGGTATGACCGTGAACGTGCACGGCATGCGGATCGCCGTGGGCAAGCACGGGCCGCCCGCCGGGGCCCGGCCGCCCGCCGCGGAGGCCACTCCCGCGGCGACCGCGGTGGCCGAGCAGCCTGCCCCCCGGACGGCAGAGCCCGCGGCGCAGGTCCCGGCCCAGCCGACCCCGCCCGCCCCGGCCTCGGGTGTCGAGCTCGACCTGACCGGGTGCGTGGCCGCCACGTCGCCCGCAGTGGGTGCGTTCTGGGTAGCGCCCGCGCCGGGGCAACCGCCGTTCGTGCAGGTCGGCGACGTCGTGGAGAAGGACCAGCAGCTCGCGATCGTCGAGGTCATGAAGCTGATGAACCCGGTGCTCGCGCCGGTGGCGGGCACGATCGTGCAGGTCTGCGCCGCCAACTCCGAGTTCGTGGAGTTCGACCAGCCGCTGTTCTGGATCCGGCCGAACGATGGGTAGTCCGGCCGTCGCGCATGCGCGGCCGGACATCGCCCGGCCGCTGCGCCGCGTGCTCGTCGCCAATCGCGGCGAGATCGCGGTTCGAGTGGTGCGGGCGTGCCGGGCGCTGGGCATCGAGTCCGTCGTCGCCACCTCCACGGCCGACCGCGACGGGCTCGCCGCCCGGCTGGCCGACCGCGCGATCTGCATCGGGCCGCCCCCGGCGGGCCAGAGCTACCTGGCCGTCCCGTCGGTGCTGTCCGCCGCGCTGGGCACCGGCTGCGACGCCGTCCACCCCGGCTACGGGTTCCTGAGCGAGAACCCCGAGTTCGCACGCGCCTGCGTCGAGCAGGGCCTGGTGTTCGTAGGGCCCCGGCCGGAGGCGGTGGCGCAGGCCGGGGACAAGGCCCGTGCTCGGGAGCTGGCGCGCAGCGCAGGCATCCCCACGCTCGCCGGTTCACCGGTGCTCGACGACGTCGAGTCCGCGGTGGCGGCAGCCGGCGAGCTGGGGTACCCCGTGCTGCTCAAGGCCGCGGCGGGCGGCGGCGGCCGAGGCATGTCCGTGGTCGAGGACGAGGCCGAGCTGCGGGCCCGCTTCCCGGTCGCGACCGAGGAGGCGCGCTCGGCGTTCGGCGACGGCCGCGTCTACCTGGAGCGGTTCGTGCGCCGAGCCCGGCACGTCGAGGTGCAGGTGCTCGGTGACAAGCACGGCAACGTCGTGCACGTCGGCGAGCGCGACTGCAGCCTGCAGCGCCGCCACCAGAAGGTGGTCGAGGAGGCCCCGGCGCCGGACCTGCCCGAGGACGTCCGTCAGGACATCCGGCGCGACGGGGTGCGGTTCGCCGAGGCGCTCGGGCTCGACAGCGCCGGTACCGTCGAGTTCCTCTACGACGCCGACCGGCAGGACTACGCGTTCCTCGAGTTCAATGCGCGCATCCAGGTGGAGCACCCGGTGAGCGAGATGATCTCCGGGCTCGACCTCGTGGCCGCACAGCTGCGCGTGGCGGGCGGCGAGCCGCTCGGCATCGGCCAGGACGACGTCACGCTGTCCGGCCACGCCATCGAGGTGCGCATCACCACCGAGGACCCGGCGCGCGGGTTCCTGCCCACCCCCGGCACCGTCACCGCCTGGGAGCCGCCGAGCGGCCCCGGCATCCGCGTCGACAGCCACTGCGAGACAGGNCACGTCGTCACGCCGTACTACGACTCGCTGCTGGCGAAGATCGTCGCGCACGGTCCGGACCGCGCCACCGCGATCGACCGCATGGTCGGCGCCCTCGACGAGCTGCGCGTCGAAGGCGTCCTGACGACGCGCGCGTTCTGCCGGACCGCTGTCGACCACCCCGACTTCCGCGCGGGCCGCGTCAGCACCGACTGGATCACCCGGCGCGGCCTGCCCGATTACCTGGAGAACCAGCGATGACCTACCTGGACGTGGCCCCGCGCACCGCGGGCGGGGGACGGCGGAAGATCGAGATCATCGACCAGACGCTGCGGGACGGGCCGCAGAGCTGGTGGGGCATGCGGATGCGCCGCGACATGGGCCTGCCCATCGCGGGCGAACTGGACCGCACCGGCTTCCACACGATCGACCTGGTCGGCAGCTCGATCTTCGAGGTGCTGGCCCGGCACTGCCGCGAGGACCCGTGGGAGCAGCTGACGTCGCTGTCGCGGGCGATGCCGCGTACCACGNTCCGCGCCGGGACCCGCAGCAACGGCATCGTCACCTTCGGGCTGACCGCGGACAGCGTGATGGACCTGTGGGTGCAGCGGCTGGTCGCGCACGGCATCGGCAGCTTCTGGATCTACGACGGCCTGTTCAACCTCGACAAGATCGGCCGGCTGGCCCGCACCGCGCAGGCCGAAGGAGCGAAGGCGATCGCGTGCATCCTCTACGCCGACAGCCCCTACCACACCGACGAGTACTACGCGGAGCGCACGAAGGAGCTGGTCGCGCTCGGGGTGGACGGCATCGAGCTGGAGGACGCCGCCGGGCTGCTCACCCCGCAGCGCACGCGCTCCCTGGTCACCGCGATCAAGCAGGCTGCGGGCGACCTGCCGGTGGAGATCCACTTCCACAGCAACAACGCGCTCGCCCCGATCAACTACCTGGAGGGAGTGCTCGCCGGAGCGGACATCGTGCACACCGCGTCGAAGCCGCTCGCGGCCGGGGTGTCGCTGCCATCGACGGAGAACACGGTGGCGAACCTGCGCTACGCCGGGTTCGACGTCGACCTCGACGAGAGCCGGTTCGCGCCGGTGGCCGAGCACCTGCTGCGGGTGGCCGAGTACGAGGACCTGCCGGTCGGGCAGCCCGCGGAGTACTCCCTGTTCCTCTACCGCCACCAGCTGCCCGGCGGCATGACCGGAACCTTCAAGAACCAGCTGCGCCAGCACGGGATGGAGGACCGCTTCGAGGAGGTCCTCGACGAGATGGCCCGGGTGCGCGAGGAGCTGGGCTACCCGGTGATGGCGACCCCGTTCTCGCAGCTCGTGGGCACCCAGGCGGTGCTCAACGTCGTCACCGGGAAGCGGTACTCGGTGGTGCCGGACGAGGTGATGATCTACGTCCACGGTTTCTACGGGAAGCCGGTCGGGCCGCTCGACCAGGACGTGCTCGACACCATCATGAGCTCGGCGAAGGCGAAGACCTACTCCGACTGGGAGCCACCGCAGCCCTCGCTGGAGGAGCTGCGCAAGCGGTTCGGTGGCTCGATCTCCGACGACGAGCTGATCCTGCGCCTGCTGGTGCCGGAGTCGGACGTGGAGGCCATGCGGGCCACCCCGCAGCGCAACCGCGACTTCGCCCCCACCACGGAGGAGGGCAGGTTCATCCGCCGGCTCGTCGAGACCGCCGTCGGGTCCTACCTGCACATCGAGGGCCCCGGCTTCGAACTGACCCTGGAAGGTGATCACTGATGAGCGAACTGGGAGTCGGCCGGCCCACGAAGCGCCGGCCGGGGGCGGCCGTCGGCGGGCTCCCCGTCGCCGATCCCCGCCCCGTCCTCGACGGCGCCGGTGCGGACGCCGCGGTGGTGGGGCTCCGCTGCACGCAGTGCCGCTACCCAGTCCCGCAGCGCAGGATCCCGTGGTGCCCCGTCTGCTACGGCTCGGTCGCCGAAGCCCGGTTCGCGACGACCGGGATCGCCTGGTCGTCGACGGTGGTGCAGATCGCCGTCGGGGGGCGGAAGCCGCCGTTCGCGCTGGCGTACCTGGATCTCGACGACGGCCCACGGGTGCTCGTGCACCTCGCCGAGCCCGCGGTGGTGCCGATCGGCACCCGGCTGCGGATCACCGGCACGGACGACGGTGACCTGGTAGCGGAGGTGGCAGCGTGACCGGGGTGATGCTGTGGGGCGTCGGCACCAGTCAGTACCGGCTGCAGCCGGAGAAGCGCGTCGAGGAGCTGGCCTGGACCGCGATCGCGGAGGCGGTCGCCGATGCGGGGATCCAGCCGTGGCAGATCGAGGCGATCGTCGTCGGCACAGTGTTCGGACCACCCGGCGTCGCGACCCGGGTGCAGCGCGGTCTCGGCCTGCCCGGAGTGCCGATGTGGACGGTGGAGAACGCCTGCGCCAGCGGCACCAGCGCCTACCACGAGGCCGTCGAGGCGGTGCGGCGCGGCCGGTTCGGCTGTGTGCTCGTGCTGGGCGTTGACCAGATGTCGACGTTGTTCTCCGGCGCGATCGTACCGGAGGCGACCGACCCGGAGGGCGCGTCGTCACTGCCGCTGCCCGGGTTGTACGCGCTGCAGGCCCAGCGGTACATGCAGGAGTTCGGGGTGACGCCCGAGCAGCTCGCCGCCATCGCGGTGAAGAACAAGCGCAACGGCCTGGACAACCCGCGTGCCCAGCTGCGGGACAAGGCGCCGACGATCGAGGAGGTCCTGTCCTCCCGGATGATCGCCGAACCGCTGACGTTCCTGCAGTGCTGCCCCACCACCGACGGGGCCGGCGCGGTGATCGTCGGCCGCGAGCGGAACAACCCGAACGACCTGAGGATCGAGGCCTCGGCGATGGTCTCCGGCGCGCTGTGGGACCACCGCAGTCCGGACGTGTGGGGCTACGCCAGTGTCGCCCGCGCCGCCGAGCAGGCGTACGAGCAGGCGGGCCGCTCCCCCGCCGAGATCGACGTCCTGGAGGTGCACGACGCCTTCACGATCGGCGAGATCATCACCCTCGAGGCCCTCGGCCTCGCCCCGCGCGGCAAGGGCGCGGAGCTGGCCCCCTCCGGGCACACCGCGCGCGACGGCGCCCAGCCGGTGAACCCCAGCGGCGGCCTGCTCTCCCGCGGGCACCCCCTCGGCGGCACCGGCACCGCCCAGATCGCCGAGATCGCCTGGCAGCTGCGCGGCACGGCGGGGGCTCGGCAGGTGGCGCGGCACCGCGTCGGACTGGTGGAGACGATGGGCGGCGGTGCGGCCGGGATGGACGGGAACGCCTGCGTCGTGACGATCCTGTCGGTGCCCTGACAGCGTCTGCGCGCTGAGGCGTCCCGCGTCCGCCGGCGGAAGCGCAGGTGAGCCGCTCTCTCGCACCACTGCGTGGCCGGAGAGCGGCTTTCCTGCATCGGCCGATCGCAGCCCGGATCCGCGTCTCGCTCCGGTGCAGCCGCGAACACCACCTGAGACGACCGGTCCCGTCCTACCGGCTGTCCACCGAAGCGGGTCCAGCCCCACATCAGCGGGTTCCGCGCCTCGACGCCGTGCTCGCGGGCCCGCGCGTCACCGGTCGCGATGCCCTCCCTGCTCGGCTGACGTGTGCGGAGCGGGTGTCGGCAGTGTGGAGAGCGAGCGTGAGCAGCGCGGCGTCGGCCGGGTGGCGCGGATCTCGACCGGTGAGCTGGGCGAGGCGGCGGAGGTGGTTGAGAACGGTGTTGCGGCGGCAGAACAGCGTCGCGGCGATGGCAGGGACCGAATCAGCGCCATCCAGACACACCGGAGATCGGTCCACCGGATCCGGACGCGCCCGGTGGGCTCGAGCTGTGCGCCGAGCCCGTGGCGATCGCCCCGGCCGACGCCGCGTGGAGCTGGAGAGCACCAACGCGACCGACTCACTGATCCACGTCTCCTCGCTCCTCCCGATCGCACACGCCAAGAGGGACTGCGCATGGATCGGCCGACCGCTGCGGGGATGCGGCTCGACATTCCCGCCGGAACTTCCCTCTCCTGGGCGCCGGGCGAGACCCGTCGGTCTCCCTGGTACCGCTGGCGGGCGCAGGTCGCGCCTCACGATTCCTCCTCACCGACCCGACCGACGATGGAGCCTCCCGAGACCACCGTCGACCGCAGCGTCTGTGCGGCGATGTACGGGCCGAGCACCAGCGATCGGGTACGCCTGGGCGACACTGACCTGATCGTTCAGAGCGAGGCCGACGACACCTCGCCCGGCGACGAGATCCTCGGGGGTTGCGGAAAGACCTTCCGGGAAGGGTTGCTCGCGGCCGGCGCGATCCAGTGCGGGCCCCCAGGGCCTCGGTCCGGTCCCGCGCCGCCGTCAGCGGGTCCGGACGAACGTCACTCGCCGGGTGCCACGCCGTCCCAGAGCTCGTCGAAGGCGATGCTGTCGAAGAACGCGAGGGCGTCGACCACCAGCCCGTCGCGGAACGTCAGGAACCACGAGTACGTGTTGCGGTACGTGCTCCCGATGCGGGTGGTTCCCTCCCCGTCCCAGACGACGACGACCGTGTCACCGTCGGCGTAGATGCCGCGGATCGCCACCGGCCGGAACGGCGCCTCCGGGGCGAACCGCGCAGCGAACGGCACCAGCACCTCGTCGACGAACGCCTGCTTGTTCGGGTAGACCTTGGCCGACTTCGACCGCCCGGTCACCTCCCACCTCATGTCGTCGGCGAAGAGGCTGCTGACGTGGGAACGGCCCTCGCGCCACGCCGCGAAGGCATCGGACACGATCTTCCTGTTGGCCTCGGCCGACACGGGATCCCCCTCGAGAGCGGCGATGTGGACGGTCGAACGACCGCCGAGAGCCTCGACGGTAGCGATCGTCCGTCAGGGCCGGTAGATGGCGCACTGCCGACGCGGCGGGACCGCTCAGCCGGACGAACCCTCCTCGACCACCACCGTCCCGGCTGCCCCGTCGACGGTGATGACCTGCCCGGTGCTGATCACCTTGGTCGCGTCGCGGACGCAGATGACGGCGGGGATGCCGTACTCCCGCGCGACGGTGGGGCCGTGCGCCATCGGCGCCCCGGTCTCGGTGACCAGCCCGGCCGCGGTCATGAACAGCGGTGTCCAGCCCGGGTCGGTGGTCGGCGCGACGAGGACCTCGCCGGGCTCGACGCGTGCCCCGGCCGGGTCGAGCACCACCCGAGCCCGCCCCGTTGCCCGGCCGGGGGCGGCCGCCATCCCGACGAGTGCCCCGGCCGGCACCGGGCCGCGGGGCACGAGCGCCTCGGGGACAGTGCCGTCGGACAGCATGAGGACGGGGACGGTGCGTCGCCGCATCTCCCGCTCGTACTCGGCGCGCCGCCGCTCGACGAGCGCGCGCAGGTCCGTGCCCTCGGCGGCCGCGAGGGCCTCCCGCAGGTCGAGGAACATGACGTCCTCGGGCCGGTCGAGCAGCCCGCGACCATGCAGCTCCGCACCGGCGGCGAGCAGATGTGTCCGCATCCGGCGGATCGAGTGGAGCCAGACGGACTTCGGCAGCTCCCGCAGCCCGGCGAGCTCCCGCGAGCGGCGCAACAACAGGCCCGCGAGCCGGGCCCGCAGCGGCCGGGTGGGCCGGGCCCTGGCCACCAACTCGTCGATCTTCGCGACCGCGGCGTCAGCGGCTGCGGCGAACCGCCGGTCCGGAGCCTGCTCGGGATCGTCGAGCCGCAGGTAGCCCGCGAGCGCGGCGAACACCGCGGTCGGGTCCTCCGCCCACCGCTCCACTCCGACGTCGACCTCCGCCACCCCGCGGTGGCCGTACTCGCGCAGGAACGCGGCGAGGCCGATGTCGGGCAGCTCGCCCGCGCAGTACCGCGCCGCCAGCTCGGCCGGGGCCGTTCCCAGCAGCAGCTCACGGTGCGGCGCCGCCGCCTCGGCCACCCGCCAGAGCGCGAGATCCATCTCGGTGGTGACGTTGTACGGCATCCCGCGCAGGGTCTCGTCGACCTCGCCTTCAGCGGCGACGCCGCGCAGCAGCCGCGCGGCCAGCGCATGGGCGGCCATCGCCGCGTACAGCGGCGCCAGCATCGCAGGCGATCGCTCGACGAACGGCGCCTGGGTCTCCGCGGCGCGCCGCACGTGATCGGCCGCGGTCCGCGCATCGAGCGGGGCCTCGCCGGCCAGCCGGATCTCGTCGGCGACCGCGAACGCCCGCCGCCGGGTGCGCCCCGGGGCGATGACCGCGGCGACGAACCCGGCGATCAGTCCCGGTGCCAGCCGCGCACCCACCCGGAGCACGGTGCGCACCCGGAACGGCAGCCCGCGCACCGGTGCGAGCCGCGGATCGTCCAGCACCCGCGCGAGCGCGTCGGTGACCCGGGGCCCGTACGTCCGCATGCCCTCCAGGAGCCGCGGCCGGACGACTGCGCTGCGCACGAACGGGGTGATGTCCAGGTACATGCGCCCCGCGGCCTCGACGAGCCCGCGCGTCTGCGTGACCGGGTCAGCGGACATCCCGAGCGCCCGAATCAGGTGCGCGGCGGCGGCGCGCATGCCCGCCATGCCCATCGGGGTGAACGGGCGCAGCATGCCCTGGAGGTTCCCGCACTCCAAGTAGACCCGCAGGTCCGCCGGTGTCGTGCGGGGCAGCGGGAACAGGGTGGTGACCGGCCGCGACTGCAGCAGCCACAGCACGCCGTCGCGGGCGAAGGCGAACTCGACGTCGCGCGGTGATCCGGACCGCCGCTGCAGCCGCTCCCCCACCGCCCACAGCTGCGCGAGCTGCGCGCTGCTCAAGCACCCGCCGTCGCTCACGGGCGCGGGACCGTCGAGCACGTAGTGGTCGGCGCGCACCGTGCCGTCGACGACCGCGTCGCCGCGGCCCGCGGTGGCGTCGACGACCATCTCGCCGCGCGCGCCCGTGATCGGGTTCGCCGTGAACAGCACACCGGCGGCGGCCGGCTCGATCATCCGCTGCACCACCACCGCCATGCGGACGGTTGCGTCGTCGATGCCCTCGCCGATCCCGTCGGCAGCGCGGTACGCGACGGCCCGCTCCCCCGTCAGGGACGCCCAGCACCGCTGCACGGCCTCGATCACCGCATCCGCACCGCGCACGTCCAGCACGGTGTCGTGCTGTCCGGCGAAGCTGGCGTGCGGCAGGTCCTCCGCGGTGGCGCTGGACCGCACCGCCACCGCGCCCCCGCCCAGCCGTTCGTAGGCGGTGACGATCTCCTTGCGCAGCTGGTCGGGCAGCGCGCCGGCCTCCCGCACCGCGTCGTGCGCGACGGTGGTGACGCAGAAGCCAGGGGGCACCCGCTCCCCCGCCGCGATCAGCTCCGCCAGCCCGGCCGCCTTCCCGCCGATCACGTCGCGATGCTCAGCGGCGTCCGACAGCGCGACGACCGCGGGCGGGCGGTCACTGACCGGCTCGGCAGCGGGCACCGGCAAGGGTGCTGCTGGTGCGGGCGGGGCGAAGGACGCCATCGTGCGCGCAGGACCGGACTGGGCCGCGGTGATCCGGCGCAGCAGCCCGCTCGGCAACCGGGGCACGGCGTGTGCGAAGGCCACCAGGGCGCGGATGTCCCACACCGAGCGCGGGACGAGCGACCGCATGAGCGCAGGGGCGAGGGCCCGGCTGCGCCGCACGTAGTCGCCGATCTCCCGCTCGTACGCCNNGAACGCGGCCCCTGGCTGCCCGGCGGCCTCGGCCAACGCGGTCGCCAGCACGTACGCCCCGACCACGGCCAGCGTGGTGCCGCCGCCCACCGCCGGGCCGGGTGCGTAGGCAGCGTCCCCGACCAGCGCCACCCGCCCCCGCGACCAGGCGTCCATCCGGATCTGGGAGATCTCGTCGAGGTAGAAGTCCTCCGCGGAGTCCGCGGCGTCCAGCAGCCGCGGAACCTCCCACCCGGCGTCGGCGAACACCGTTCGCAGCAGGGCCTGCTGCTGCGCGACGTCCCGGTGGTCGAACCGCACCGGCTCCCGCGTGCGGAACAGCACCACGGCCCGGGCCTGCCCCGTCTGCCACACCGGGTAGACCCCGACCAGCCGGTCGACCTCCGGGTGCACCACCATGTGCCCCGGCAGGCCGCGGTGATCGGGCAGCGTGAACGCCGCCAGGTACCCGCCGAGGTGGTGCGCGAACAGGTGCTCCGGCCCGAACACGAGCCGCCGCACGCCGGAGTGGAGCCCGTCCGCGCCGACGACCAAGTCGAACCGTCGCGTGCGGCCGCTGTCGAACTCCACCAGCACGCCGCCGGCGTCCTGCCGGAGGGTGCGCACGGCGTCGCCGAACCGGTGCTCGACCTCGGCCTCAGCGGCCGCCAGCACGATCCCGGCCAGCTCGCCGCGCATGACCTCGATGTGGCGGCCGTCGGACACCCACGCGCTGAGTGCACCGAAGTCCACGCTCACCGCCCGGTGTCCCGGCCGCTCCACGCTGATCCGCTCGGTGCGCGTGCGCGCTTCCTCGACCCGGCCCGCCAGACCCATCCGATCGAGCACCGCGACCGCGGGCTCGAAGAGGTCGACGGCGTGCCCGCCGATGCCGCGCCGGTGTTCGGGTGTGCGCTCGACGACGGTGACCCGGAACCCGTAGCGGTGCAGCCACCAGGCGACGACCGGGCCGGCGACACCGGCGCCGCAGACGAGAACCTCGGGACGAGCGGTGAACGACATGGGACCAGGCCTTTCGGACGGCGTTCAGCGACGCGCCGACCAGCCTTCCCGGCTCACCTGGGACGGGAGAGTAGCGCGGCGGCCGGGTTCCACCAAGTCCCGGCCCAACTCGATGATCGCCGAACCGTCGCGGCGCCGGCCTCCGCCTGGTAGAACCAGAGGCAGCTGGCGGTACGCTCGGCGGCACTGGGCGCGGCGCAGCAGGCGCAACGAACGGCCCTTTCGTCCACTCAGAGTGGACGAAAGGGCCGTTCGTTGCCGCTTCTAGCCCAGCGCCCGTTCCAGCACCCGGATCCCGGCGCGCATGTCCTCCGGCGTCGTCCCCGCGTAGCCGAGCAGGAGCGCCGGTCTCGGCTCGGCACCCAGGTAGTGCGTGGACAACGGCCACACGTGCACCCCGTCCTGCACGGCGCGGCGGGCGATGGCCCGGTCGTCGCGGGACGGGTGGAGCCGGCCGATCAGGTGCAGCCCGCCGTTCGACGGAGCGAGATCGAGCGCGCCGACGAGGGGTTCGGCGAGCCGCAGCAGCTCCTGCTGGCGCTCGCGGTGCAGCACCCGCATCCGCCGCAGATGCCGGGTGAGGTGCCCGGCGGTCATGAAGTCGGCGACGACGGCCTGGTCGAACAGCGACGCGTGGATGTCCGTGCTCAGCCGCGCGGCGACGAACCCGTCGACGAGGTGCGGCGGCGCGACGAGGTAGCCCAGCCGCAGCCCGGGGAACAGCACCTTGCTGAACGTGCCCACGTAGACCACCCGCTGGTGAGCGTCGATCGCGGCGAGCGCGGCGTGCGGGCGGCCGACGTAGTGGAACTCCGCGTCGTAGTCGTCCTCGACGATCCAGGCGTTGCGCGAGCCCGCCCACTCGATGAGCGCGATCCTGCGCGGCAGCGACATCGTGTGGCCGAGCGGGAACTGGTACGACGGCGTGACGACGGCCAGCCGCGCGTCCGGTTCGCGGGCGATCCCGGCGGCCACGTCGAGCCCCTCCTCGTCGACCGGGACCGGCACGAGCCGGGCACCTGCCGACACGAGCGCGGCCCGGGCCCCGAGGTAGCCGGGGTCCTCCAGCCACGCCGCGTCCCCCGGATCGAGCAGGATGCGCGCGCACAGCTCGAGCGCCTGCTGGGAGCCGCTGGTCACGACGACCTGGTCGGCCGAGCACCGGATGCCTCGCGACGTGCCGACGTGCGCGGCGATCGCCTCGCGCAGCGGCCGGTACCCGGCCGGGTCGTCGTAGGTCATGAGCCGGGCGGCCGAGCGGCGCAAGCGCTCGGTGTGCAGCCGCGTCCAGGTCTCGAAGGGGAACCGGTCCAGCGCCGGCAGCCCGATGAGGAACGCGGTGCCTTTAGGCTCCCGGCCGATGACGGCGGGCAGCGGCATGCGGCGGATCTGCGTCAGGCGCTGGCCGCGCTCGGACAGCGTGGCCGCGCCGGTGCCGGGGCGGGCCGGAACCCGCAACCGGGTGCCGGCCGTGAGCATGTGCTCGGGCAGCACGCTCGCCACGTAGGTGCCGGAGCCGCGCCGGCCCACGATGTAGCCCTCGGCCTCCAGCTGCGCCAGCGCGGCCAGCACGGTGTTGCGGGAGAGCCCGGTCTCCGCGGCCAGCGCGCGGCTCGGCGGCAGCCGGGACCCGGCCGCCAGCTGCCCGGAGAGGATGCCCGCGCGCAACCGTTCGTAGAGGACCAGGTACGCGGGCGTCCCGGCCGGGCGCGCGTTGCGTCGAGGTGTCACGTGGCTCCCCTCATCCGGCTCGGATTGGCCCTGGCCAGGGTGCCGGGTCGGGCTAGCGTCCACAGGCGACGGGCCCGCACGAACGCCTCGCCGGAGTCGCCGGGGTTCCCACCACCTGCGGAGGAGCGTATCCAGTGCCGATCTACCTGAGCATGCAGCGAGTCCGGTTCTCCAGCCCGGATGCGTACGAGAAGTTCAAGGTCGTCTTCGCCGACACCCGCCACCACCTCATGAAGCTGCCCGGCTTCCTGCACCTGACGTGGTGGCAGCACCCGGACGACCCCACGTGGTTCAACGAGTGCAGCTTCTGGACCAGCAAGCAGGCCCTCTACGACTGGCACATGGACACCTACCACAAGCACGCCAAGGCGTGGGCGGCCAACGGCGCGATCATGGAGGACATCATCACGAACTTCGAGCTGGTCGGGACCCGCCTGCTGCGCATCTGCCCCACCTGCGGCCAGCTGCAGGACAAGCCCTACGAGCTCACCCAGGAGCAGGCCGTCCTGCACGAGCAGTGCCCGAAGTGCGGCTTCCACTTCCCGGTGCTCGGCGAGCAGCCGTCCAGCTTCGCGGTGTTCAAGGACGTGCCGCCGGAGTCGGTCGACGGCGCTGCGGCCCCGTCCGGCGCAACCGCGGCGCAGCCCGAACCGGTCGCGGCCGGGTAGCGCTCACGCCAGGCAGCCGGTCTCCTCGCTGTACAGCGGCTGCGGCTCCACCGGTCTGTCCGGTGGTGGGCCCACTTCGACGAGGACCGGGCCGGGCGGGGTGAGCGCTTCCTCGCAGGCGAGCAGCTCGCTCCCGCTCAGCCCGGTCCACACGTCGATGTGCCCGGTGCGGGTGGCCGTCCACTCCTCGATGCAGGCGGCGCAGTCGTCCTCCATCACGAGGTACTTCCGCAGCGATGGCAGGTACAGCAGGGTGCCGACCGGGACGGCGCGGGGATCGCTCGCTGTGGTGATCGGGTCCTCGTAGGTGCCGGTGCCGCCTGCTTGCCCGTGCCGGGCGTTCGGGTGCGCGATGGCCGGGCCGGGTGGATCGTTGTCCGGGCCGCCGTAGAAGGTCAGGACGACCATCGCGGTGCCCGACGCCGGGGACGGCGTCGTGATCTGGGGCGTCGCGATCTGGGGCGTCGTGATCTGGGACGGGGCCGGCGGCGGGACGGCGGAGCCGGGGGCGTCGGTGGGCGGGGCCGCGCACGCCACGACGACGACCGCGGATGCGAGCGCCCATCTGCGGGTCATGATCCCCCTCCCGGGGAGCCGGTGAGGGCGGTGGAGTCCGGTGCGGCGCTGAACCGCCCCGCGCGGGGCACCTTCTGCCAGCTCATCCGAGTGCCGGCCAGCGCGGTCAGGACGGACTGCACCAGCACCGCGTACATCAGCTGCCGGTAGACCAGCTGCTGCAGCGGCAGCAGCCACAGGTCGCGCAGTGGTTCCCGGTCGAGGCGGAACGCGATGACCCCGGCCGTCCACTGCACCAGCAGCGCTGCACCCCACCACGCCGCCGTGCGCAGCGGATCGAGGAACACCAGGCCGTAGACGAGGTAGACGTCGATCATGGGGGCGGCCAGCGGCAGCACGATCTGGAACAGGCCGGTGACGACGAGGCCGCGCCGGCCGATCCTCCCCGACCGGCCCGGCTCCACGACCGCGTGCCGGTGCTTCCACAGCGACTGCATGACCCCGTAGCTCCACCGGTAGCGCTGCCGCCACAGCTGCGGGAACCGCGACGGCGCGTCGGTCCAGGCCCGCGCGTCCGGCTCGTACACGATCCGCCACCCGGCCCGGCCGATCGCGATCGTCAGGTCGGTGTCCTCGGCGAGCGTGTCCTCACTGACGCCGCCGACCCGACCGAGCACGCTGCGCCGGTACGCCCCGATGGCCCCGGGGACGGTGGTGATCGCCTGCCAGCGGTCCTGGACCCGGCGGTCGATGTTGAACCCGATGACGTACTCGATGTGCTGCCAGCGTGCGATGAGGCTGCGCCGGTCGGCGACCCTGGCGTTGCCCGCGACCGCGCCCACCTCGGGATCGGCGAACCGCGCGGCCAGCCGGGCGACCGAGGTGCGCTCGAAGACGGTGTCCCCATCCACCATGATCACGATCTCGTGGCTCGCGGCAGCGATGCCGGTGTTGAGCGCAGCGGGCTTGCCGGCGTTGGGCTGCCGCACGACGCGGACGCCGGGCAGACCGAGCGCGCGGACGACGTCGGCCGTTCCGTCGGTGGACCCGTCGTCCACGACGATCACCTCCACGGGATGCGTTCCGGCGACGAGCGAGCGCACCGTCGCCGCGATCGTGCGGCTCTCGTTGTGAGCGGGGACGACGACCGACACCGGATCGGGCCACGGCGGCAGCGGTCCGGTGCGCCGCCGCCTCCGCGCGTGGCCGATCGCGACCCCGCTCATGACGAGCAGCCGGGCGAGCACGAGCACGCCGGTGACGAGCAGGCAGACCTCCAGCACGTCCGCCACGGCGCGGGCGGTGGCGACCGCCCCCATCATCACCGTGCCCACTGCGCGCGGGGCCGGGCCCGCGGCCGAGTCGGCGGGCGGCAGGCCCACCGCGCCGGTCACCGTCGTGAAGGTGACGCCGGCGGCCTGGAGCTCGGGGATGACGCGGTCCAGCGCGGCGACGGTCTGCGATCGGTCGCCACCGGCGTCGTGCAGCAAGACGATCCCGCCGCGCTCGGCGGCGGACCGGACGGCGNCGGCGATCGCGTCGACCCCGGGCCGGGTCCAGTCCTCGGTGTCGCTGTCGACCAGCGCCGTGACGTAGCCGGCGGCGCCGAGCCGCCGCAGGACGGCGAAACTCGAGTCGTCGACGGCGTCCGCCGTCGAGGAGTACGGGGGCCGGACGAGGTAGCTGATCCGCCCGGTCGCCCCGGCGACCGCGAGCTGCGTGGTGGCGATCTCCTGGTCCACCCGGCGCGGGCGGATCAGGGACAGATCGGGGTGGGTGAAGGTGTGCAGCCCGATCTCCGAACCGGACGCGGCGATCGCGCGGGCCAGGTCAGGGTACCGGGCCACCCGCGACCCGAGCACGAAGAACGTGCCGGGCACGCGGTGCTTCGCCAGCACCGCCAGCACCTGAGGCGTCCATTCCGGGTCCGGCCCGTCGTCGAAGGTCAGCGCCACCGATCGCGGCGCGGGCGAGAGCGACGACACCCGGCCCTCGGTCAGGTCGATGACCGGGCCGCCGTCGCGGATCTCGTCCGGCACGGCGGTACTCCCCCGCTCCGGCGCCGCGCCGGCGGCGTCGATCCCGACCTGGGAGGTCGCCAGCCCGTTGGTGATCAGCGCCGCCACGAACATCGCGGTGATCGCGGTCAGCAGCAGCCAGCGGGGCCGGAACAGGGCGCGGCGGCGCTGCTCGACCCGCTGCTGCGCCATCTCAGCCGCCCCGGGCCGGGCTCGTCGACGGCTCCGGGACGGCAGTCCGCTCGAGGATCCCGGGTGGCTCAACCGGCAGCGGCAGGCCGGCGACGACCCTGTTCCCAGCGGCCGGGACGGCCGGGAGCACGCCGGCGCTGGTCTGGGTCATGCAGAACACGACACCGGCGACGTACCCGATGCACGCGACGCCGATCGCGATCCCGGCGCCGTGGACGCGCCGCCGGCGTCTCCCGGTGTCGTCGACGAACACCCGTCCCCGCGCGGGGACGGGGTGGTCGGGTGGCCGCGTGGGGCCGGGTCCACGGTTGCGCACAGGTCCTCCTCAGCTCGCGCGGCGGCTCGTGCGCGTCGGAGGGCGCGGTGGACACCAACGCCGAGGAAGACCATGTCGGCCGACGGCACAGCGAGCGAGCCGGTTCGGCGGCTGGAGCGCACCCGGCGATTTCCGCGGTCCCCGACGCCGTGGTCCCAGACGTCGGAGCCGGGGCCCCGGCCGTGTGCCCCCAGCCGGCTCCCGCCCCGCGGTATCCCCCACGCCGCCGATGAACGACGGCACCGGTCAACCGTCGTCCGGACAGGTGCCTCACGCACACGGCCGACCGTCCCGGAGGACCCGGGACTTCCGGCATCCTCCACCGCGGCATCCGGAGTGACGGGGACACCCCCGGGTGCATCAGCCCGCTGGTGCCGGCCCGGCGGTCGTTCTGCCCGCCGCGCCGCGGCTGCGTGGCGCCGCGCATGATCGAGCCGGTTGATCGGATCGGTGTTGATCTGGTCGGTGTTGATCTGGTCGGCAACGGTTGCGCGACGGCGGTGAGCCGCTGGTCGGTGCAGCGGCCAGCACGGCGACGGTGGCGACGGCGGCTAGGACTGTCCGGCACGCGGACGGCGGCAGGGCCGGGCGCGGTGCGGAGCAGGTTCAGCAAGACGATCGTCTGCTCGCAGCCGCAGCGGGATAGGGCGCGCGCTCACTGCGCGGGTTCGCGAGCATCATCCCGGCGGCGTCGACCGCCGGTTGTTCACGCAGGCCTGTCGGCCGCTCGTCAGGTCAACCACGCGGACGTCGCCGACCGGGTGTCGAGGGATCGCCGCCACGGCGCCCGTGCCGTGGATCGAGGAGGCCGAGTCCACCAGCCCGTTCCGGCGTACGACCGACAGCGGCTGCAGCGAACGGCCGAACCCGTGCGCAACCCACCGCCGCTACACGATCGGTCCTTGCCCCGTACCCGAGCCCGTGGTGAAGATGGCGGCCCGCTCCAGTCCCGGGCGGCCAGCACTCGCTCAGTCGACGCCGGCTCGCGCCGGCTCGGACGGGAGATCGACGCTCATGTGCACCGGCAACCGAGGCCCCGCACCACCCCCGGCCGCACGGCAGCCACGCAGGCCGCACCCACCACCTTGAGGCCACTCCGCCGGGCGGAAGTGGATTGCCGAGGCCGTGTCGGACCGATGGGAGGGCCGTCCGGCACGGCCTCGGCGCCGGAGAGGGCGGACAGGGGTGGATCGCGAGCAAGCGCGAGACCGGGCGATGGTCCCCGTGATCGCCCGTGACCTGCACGAACACGTCATGGAGGGGCTCTTCGCCGCGGGTCTGTTCCTACACGGGCTGGCCCACCGCACGGAGGACCCGGCCGTCGCGCGCCAGCTGCGGCGCGCGATCGCCGCCCTCGACGACGCCGCCAACGAGATCCACACCGCGATCTTCGCGCTCCGCACCCGCCCGGACCCTGCCCCCGTTCGGCTCCCGCTGGGGCCACAAGGCCCTGTCGCGGACCCGGTTCCCGGAGGAGGATCGGCGTCCGTTCGAGCCCACGGAGGTGCTCCGATGAGAGCCAGCCCGCACCGCCACCGGAGCGGATTGGTCGAGATGAAGTGGATCGGTGAGTGCCCGCGCTGCGGGGCTCAGGTCGTCGACGCGCACGAGAACCTCGCGCGTGCCTGGGAGGTGGCGCACGCCACCTACGGCTGCTCCCGTCCGCTCGTGCTCGACGAGAGCGGCCGGGGCTGGCGTCCGGCCACGTAGAGGGCCGCAGCGACCAGCGCGATCCCGACGACCAGCGCGATGCAGCCGGCCACGAACAGCGCGGTCTGGATCATCGCCAGGCCCGGGGCGGTGAGGCCCACCGACAGATCGGCCACGACCGGCCGCGATCCGTCCGCGTTCATCACGACGACGGCCCAGTCCCCCGGGACCGGGGTCCACTGCAGCTCCTGCGTCCCGGGGCCGGTCACCTGCGCGGTCCACGGCACGAGCTCAGCCGGCGAGGCGGCGGGGGCGCCGCCCGAGACCGGGCGCGGTGCCGGCCGGTCCGAACCGCCGGGCACGATCAGCTCGTCGTGCGCGACGCCGTTGAGCGCGCCGGCCACCGCGACTGCCGGGGCGATCCCGACGAACACCCCGGACGGGCTCGCCGCAGCGGCCCGCACCCGCACGTCGCCCAGGATCGCTGACGGCCGGCTCGACTGGGGGCCGAGCCGCAGCGGCTCGGCGACCAGCGCGTGCCCGGTGCCGGTCACGCGGAACGTGGGCGTGGTGACGTAGCCGGCCACGTCGCGGCCGAAGTCCGCAGAGGTCAGCGCCGCTCCACCGCCGAGCGCTCCGATGCCGCCCAGGATCAGCACGCTGCCGAGCACCACGGTCGCGGTGCGGCCGCCCGTCCACGGGTTCCCCACCACCTCGGCGTCGGCCGGGTGCGGGGTGCCGATGTCGAGCGTCTCCGGCTCCTCGCCACCCAGGTCGAGTCGGAACGGCGGGTACTCGTCGGTCATCAGCGCCACGTACGCCGCAACCCGAAGCACCCAGCGATCGAAGCCGAGCACCAGGTCGAACAGCCCGCGCGGGTAGCGGCCGGTGAACAGCAGCGCGACCACCGCGAACAGGGCCAGCAGCGCGATCAGCCCGCCCCCGACCCACACCTGCGGCGCCCGGGTGGCGAGGTAGCCGCCACCGAGCAGGAACCCGAGCACGATGTAGTGCGGCAGCGCCAGCAGCCACCACTTCACCAGCACCAGCCCGCGGGAGAGCTGCGCCGGGTAGGCGATGTCCAGCGTGGCCGGGTAGTCGGGCCGCTCCCCCATCGAGAACGGCGGGTACCGATCGGTGCCGAACCCGCCCGTCGTGTAGAACGCGACCCGCCACGACCAGCGCAGCACGCCCAGCGTGTAGGCGAAGATCGTGCGCGGATAGTGCCCGGTGATCAGGATGGCCACCAGCGCGACCACGCTGAGCACCACGAACCCCGCCCACAGGAACGCCAGCACCACCGCGTGCGGGATCACCAGCAGCCACTTCACCAACCACAGCCACCGGGACAGCTCCGTGTCGAGCCGGGCGCTGACCCGGACACTGCCGGCGGTCGCCGCGGTCACGACCCCGCCTCCGGTAACCCGTGCCCGGACCCCGTCACCACATGTGCGTCCATGACCCCTCCTCGACCGTCCGAGCAGCCTCGGGGAGGCGGCGATGACGGCCCAGGGCCGTGCGCACCGGCCGGGGCGGGACCAAGGCCTGTCGGCGGTGCGGCGTTCGGACCAACAAAGTT
>Ga0065720_1019132_pt1 | contig 36093 bp, 60 predicted proteins | sample Thericmetagenome_FD_59107 | JGI IMG/M metagenome (GOLD analysis project Ga0065720, IMG submission 59107) | Thermophilic microbial communities from the Joint Bioenergy Institute, California, USA of rice/straw/compost enrichment - eDNA_2 v2... | ecosystem: Engineered > Solid waste > Grass >... | reverse complement strand
CCGGGAAGTACCTATCGTCGACGGACCATCCCCGCCGTCGTCGCAACGGCAGACTGCATAATATTAGACGCGTCTAAAAAAATCCGAGCTAAGTGGTTGATTCTAAACATACTCCTATGATGCAGCAGTAGCTATGCTGCACGTGGGTAATCTCTTGATTTGGATAGAGAAATTGGCGATGCTTGTCTAATATTTCTTGCTACATCACCCGCCCGCCGAGCCGCATGGATGCTAGAGGCAGGAGTTGATATTAGACACGCGCCAAGGAGAACCAATGCCCGGGTCCACCACGTCTTGCAAGAGGTGTCAGGCCTGAGCCGGCCATTATCAACATGCGCAGGTGATCAACGCAGCCCGCCGCTCTTAGCCAGCAGCTCCGACTTCTTCTGACCGCCCGCGGTGGACCCGAAGTAGTACGCGATGATGGAGGAGAACGTCCCGCCCAGCGTACCGATCAGGATCAGCAGCGGCTCTTTCGCCCCTTCAGGGATCGGAGCCCAGATGAGCGCCAGGATCATCCCGAAAAAGCCAGCCGTGATCAGGAAGGCAAGAATGCGGGGAGTCCAGTCCTGGACTGCCTGCTCCCGCTGACGGGCACTTGCTCGGTCTTCCATCTCAATCCGTGCGAGGTCGGTCTGAGATCTGAAGCCGAGCTCGGCCATCTTGACGGAGAATTCTTGCTCTGCCTTTTTCAGCTGCAGGAGCACATCAGGGCTCGCAGACGCGAGCTTGCGGGCTATTTCTTCCTCCGACGCCTCTTGCCCGAGGCCCAGGGCCTGCCCTATCGTGGCCACCGCCGCACCTGCCAAAGGCCCACCCAAGGCCGTGGCCAGCATGGGTGCTGCCTTCCCAATTAGGACTTTCCAATCGAAGCTCATGCGTCCTCCGCCGCGTATTTGAGGTTGCCTGCTACACGCCGAGCCCACCCGCGCCCAAACGTGTTCCAGGTACTGAGGTCCGTGTAGAACTGCAGGCGCTCTGCGTTAAAACGCATCAGGACATCGTCAACGTCCATCGCGGCGATGGCGGCCAGCGTCTTAGGCCCCACGATCCCATCAGCCGTCGTGCCCACGGCCCGCTGCAAGAACTTGATCGCCTGCGTGATCCCGTGGTTGACAGCGGCATCGAACAGCTGAAAGGAAATCGCGCCGTCGTACTGGTCGGCCTTTGCCTTGTCCCAATAGGCCCGCTTGTAGATCGACTTGGCCTGCTCGCGCGTCAACGCCCGCATCGGGCCGGTGTAGCCATTCTCAACCGCCACGCGTTTGGTGATCCCCCACATCGTCTCACCACCGGGGTCATTGGGGTGATTGCTGTACCCGCCCTCGTGGCCGATGAGCCGCTCGAAACATTGGTCGAAATTCATTACCGAATGTCCCGCAAGTCAGATTCGGAAACAACAACACCCCCCTTTTTGAGGAGCTCCCGTACCAGTGCCCAGGCACGGCTGCTCTCCAGGTTTTGGCGCTGCTGCTGCTCCTTGACGAGCTGTATGTCGAGCGACATCTGGACCACCAGGTCATTCATCTTCACCTGACGGTCGTATTCCTTGTTCAAGAACCACAGATAGCCGCCCAGTAGGACTGTTGAAACCGCAAAGGCAGCGGCCCCCCAGTGATACAGCCGGTCCACCCGGCGCTCGACGTTGTGCAGGCGCGTGCTGATTTCGGCGAGCGGGTCCATGGCTACTCCCCCGGGGCCAGTAGCTCAGCCTTGCGCTGCTTGGTGATGATCCCCTCGGCGACCAATAGATCCAGCCCCGCCGATACCTCGGGGTCATTGATGTCGACGTACTGGGCGGCGATCAAGTTATCGAGCATCCACTGGACGTCGATGTTGCTGGACGTCCGCGCCGCTGCGTATTCATCCCGCGTGAAGCGCTTGAGATAGTCTCGGGCGCTGAATACTGTGACCGGCTGCGGCTCTGGCTCAGGCGCAGGCTCCGGTTCAGGTTTCGGCGGGGACTCGACGCGCAAACCTCCGTCGATGCTGACCACCTTGCCCTCAAGCATGCCCTCCAAGGCCTGCTGGTATTGGTCCTCGGTAATCTCAATCCCACCTTCGATGGGCGACCGGCTGATGATTCCGTTTGCGGCGTAGGGCATTTACGCGATCCTCATGAAGTAGGTGATACCGACGTTGTACGGGCGGGCCTCGGCTTCTCCATCCGCGTCAACGCTAAGAGGGTGCGTGTGCGCACCGGCGCTGTTGACTGTCACCGTATGCGTATGGGCACCAGCAGACGAAGTAGCCGTAAGAGTGTTATCTGCGAACGCAGCAACGCCGCCACTCCCGTAGCTGTTGGCGCCAGTTGCGCGTTGATAGTTGTGCGTATGCGCCCCAGCAGATCCCGTGCTTGCGGCGTGGGTGTGCGCCCCCGCTGACGTCGCCGTCCCGGTATGCGTATGAGACTTGTTGGCCGACGTCTCCGTTGTCCCAGCAGACCCCGCACGCAGGAAACGGCGTTCGGTGTTGATCAGCCGGACCGTTTGCCCATGCATCGGACTGGCCGGGTAGTCGATGACCGCAGTTGCAGTGATTTCCGGTGCCGACCCGCTGACGCTCTCATCAGTCAAAGCGCCGTCGTTGTACGAATCACTCGCCGTCAGGACGATGTATCGAAAATCCGGGCTCGTATTGGGCGGGATCTCGGCCCCAGTGAGGTCGGTTTGGATGGCGAACACTTCACCGATGGCCCGGCTCATCCACTTGGAGTAATCGGCCCGGCTGTAGTGCAGGCACCGCCAAACACCAGACGATTCATTGATGAACGTCGCGGTGTCGTCCTCGCGGGTGACGATATCCAGCCCGCCAGGCAGAATGAGCGCCGAGGAATGCTCCAGCGTGATCCCGGCTTCAAACCGCAGAGCCACGACCCGACCGGCAAAGTTGTCGGCAAACTCGGTGATGGGCGTCACCAAGTTCTTGACCAGGAAATACGAGCCTTCTGCCGGGACGTTTAGCGTCGCAGCCGAGTTAAGGTCGTTGCCTTTGACAAACTGCCGTTTTAGGATTGCAGCGTGGGCCCGCAGGTAGTTATCCAGCGTGCCCCCTACTGGATCCGACCCGGCAGGCGAGTTCATCGCTTCGGACGTGTCTAGGTCCAGGATCGAGCTGGGTACAGGCATTTCAAACACCCATAAAAAAGCCCGCACTAGGCGGGCGTTTTGAAACCGGTTTGGGAGATTCAAAAGTTGGATGCCAAGACGATTGAGAACATCGCCCTCGCGATCTGGATTCCCTTGCTAGTCATCACGGTGTGGAAGATCACGGTTAAACCCTGGCTATCGAGTCACCGCCAGGCCCGCAGACCCGGAGGCGAGTCCTGGGAGGAGGTCTGGGAAGAGCCCGCGCACCGTCGCTGGAAGCGCCTGCTGACCGGCGACCGGAGCCGCATTTCCATTGAGGCCAAGCGGACGGACGGCACCCCGGATCATTGAATTGGCCAAGAGCGGGTTCCCCATCACGGTATTGGCAAGCCTTCCGACCCCTAACCCTATCCCGACGCTCATCGGGTCGAACCATCCCCCCGTCCCCAGGACCGCGTATACCCCGGCGCGTTGAGGGGTCCCGCTGTCTCCTACCCTCGGCTTCAGGAATTGCGCGGCGATGTTGGCAAGGTCATTCAGTTCCCCGCCCTTGATGCCCTTGGCGTTGGCCAACCGGGCAGCTGAGACAGACCCTTCAGCACCGCGAGGGACAAGCTTTTCAAGCTCACGTAAATTGCTCCACTGCTGGCGAACCTTCGCAAACTCTTTGCCGCCGTCAGGCAAGGAACGGTTCAGTGCATCCAGCAGCACGGAACGCAACTGCTTGCCGTAGTAGGAAACGGTCGAATCGCTCGACTTCCCGATCCGGTCAAGGATCTTCTTGAGGTTGTAGGCAGACGTGCCCTCCAAAGCCCCGTTTTTCGCCTTCGCCAGGATGTTGTCGACCTGACGAGAAATGATGCTGAACTGCTGATCGGTCATTTCCTCCCGCGCCTCTTGCATGACGCGCGACAGATCCGACCGGAACTGATCGTCTGCCTTTATCGCTGTGTTCTTCAGGTACTTATCGAACTGAGCCCCCAGACGGCGGGACGCATTGTTGATCGCAACCGTTAGGTTGGGCGTGTTCTCCCCTATCGTCTTCGCAACCGCGAGGTTGAATTGCTTTTGCTGCTTGCTGAGCGCACCTTGCCGGCCAGAGAACGGCAGATAATCTAAGGCAGCGGCCAACGCGTTGACCGGCTTGCTGTTAAGCAGCTGGTCGGGCCGGATGTTGATCCCGAGCTCCTGCGCCCGCTGCGCCAGTCTTGCGACCTCGGGGGAAACGTTGCCGACTACCCCCCGAGCGACCGCACCAGCTGCAGGCAGTGCCCCGCCAGCGACGCCGCCCATTAGCGCCTGACCACGGCGAATTGCGCCGAAATCGCCAGATTCGTCTACTGGCTGCGTCGTGGCCAGCCCAGCGCCTAGTGTGCTGCTACCCGCGATTTGGCCGAGCGCCCGGCCAGCAGTTTGAGCCCCTGCACTATTGGTCAGCGCCGCAGCGGCAGAGCGGCCCAAATTGCCCCCGACCGTTACCAAGCGGCTACCTACCCCGCCTGGAATCGCCGCCCCACCGATCAGACGCCCGATACCAGCAGCGACAGACTCAGGCGTGGCAGCTTGATACTCTTGTTCCCGATCCTCTACCTCCTTGTCGATCTGTGCGACCCGCTCTTGGACGCGTTGGGCAATGGACGATCCAGGCGCGATGGCATTTACGATCGCCAGAGCCTCATGCGCCGCATTCTGGGCTATCCCAGCGGGCATGTCGCCAGCGCCTTGAGCCACTCCTCGAGCCAGATTTCCCAGTACAGAAGGCTTCTCTTCGTCTACCGTCTGCTCCGGATGGACGTTGGTACGGCCAAGCGGCAGCCACGGCTGCCCATTTGGAGCCAGGGAGCTGGTCGGCCCTGCCTTTTCCTGCGACTCCTCATGCGAGATCTCAACTCGCATGTAGTCGACCGGATACTGCGTGAAGAACTGCGCCCTGGCCGCCTCGACCTCGCCAGACGGCACTCGCGGCGCAACTACCTCGTTGAAATACTGGTTCTGCGCCTCGACCTTCTGCTCGGGCGACAGCGCCTGGTACTCCTTCGACGCGATGACGTCTTTCCATGCCTTGGGCGGGCGGGACTGCCCTTGTGTCAACGTCCCAGCCTGCGCCGTGGGGATAATCAGATTCAAAGCTCGCTCCGTCCAGGACGCCCGGCGGTCATACGCAGGCACACCAGGGCGCAAGAACTGGTCAGTGAAAATCCGGCCCGCCGTCTGCGCGTCTTTCGCTTGGCGTATGGCAGGCAGAACCCGGCCTTCTGGGGTGTTCGTCAGCTCATGGACCAGAAAACGGTAATTGGCTTCCGGGTCGGTGATATCGAGCCCGTTCTGAGCCGCGAAAGTCTCAAACTGCCGTCGACGCGGGCCGGTCCACTGCGCCCACCCGAAGCCCCCTCGGGAACCTGGCACGATCGGGTTGCGCTCGTTGATCGCCTGCAGGCCCGCCGACTCGTAGCCCAACTGCCCCACAATTCCTGCCGCCTGCTCAGGCGTCAGCTGCAGGTCTTGAGCCAGACGCGCCGCGACCTGCGGAGCAAGCACGTTGAAAGCCATCAGCCACCCCAAAGATTGGAATAGTCACCCTTGGCGGGTTGCGATCCTTGCGCCCCTTGCGGGGCTTGTCCGCCCGTAACTGCTTGCCTTGCCGCTCCACCTGCTTGGCTGCGGATGCGCTGTTCGGCTGCGTCGAGCACGCTTTCAAGATCGGCCAAAGCTGCCTTGAAATCTTCCTCGCTCTGGGCACGATCCAGTCGAGCGATTGCGGCTTCGGCTTTCTTCCCTTCGATTTCAGTGATCTGACCGCCGCCCTTCAAGCGTTGATAAGCTTGCAGGAAGGTCTGCCCCTTCAACTGGTCGAGCGCAGTCACAAAACCACGTTCTTTCGTACCAGGAAGCGTCGGGAACATCCCTTGCCAACCGACTGCCGACGAGAATCCTGGGTGATTCTTAACCTGATTGATCGTCGTGCGCATCTGCGCAATGGTTTCCAGTTCTGCCGGGGCTTGATCCTCGCGCTCGGCCTGCGATTTCCCTGTCTGCTGCCCATAGGCCCGGCTCATGGCAATTTCACCCTGCCGGGTCGGATCCTGAGACAACAACGAAACTGGCATCAACGGGCGTCCATCCGGCCCCTTGGCGATGACCATATTCCCCTGCGGGTCACGATACGCATAACCCTGGTCCGTGGGCACCAGGCCAGACATCCCCTGCCGCCCAGCGTTTTGGACATCGAGCATCTTGAAACCCCATTGCCGGATTTCGGGATTGGGGCTGTTCAGAGCTTGGTGGATGCGATCAGACAGCGCCTCGCTCGTCGCGCCGGGCTGGAACCATTGTTCCGCTTGCTGCTGCTGAGAAATTTGCCGCTGCAGCTCGTTCTGGCGCAAGGTCATCATCTGCTGCTGCAAGGCCCGCTGTTGCGCTTCCTGCTGAGCGGTCAGGGCATTTTGACGCCCAGCCGCGAACCCCGCGAATCCCTGAGCCAACGCAGGCGCAAACGCCCCGCCATAGCCGACAGATCCAGACAGCAGACCAGTGCCCATCCCGAGCAACCCAGCCCGCAGCGCTTCGCCTTCCGGCGTCTGGGCCGCCAGTGCATCAAACAGTCCCATGTCACATCACTCCACCGAGAAGCCCGGACAGCGCCTGTGCAGTCGGACGAGGCGCGAACATGCTCGGGTGATAAGCAGGCACGAACTGGCCACCACCGATCTGAACGGGAACAGCGGGTGCCGAGGCCATCTGGGGCATTGGTTGCTGCTGCCCACCGATCGCCCCGCCCATCTTTAGCAGGTCCGCTAGCCAAAGTGGCGTTAGCCCATCGAACGATGGCAGCGCATCGTATTTGCCAACATCAGCCATCGAGAAACCCGCAGGCACCGAGAATGGGGCATTCATGACGGCTCCTTAGTTGGTGTGTTGCTCATACATCCGAGCACGCTGCTGCCGGTTGTATTCTTCCCACATCGAGGCCAGTGCCATCTGCTGCGGGTCGGCCCACTGCATCTGCTGTGGACCTGCGACCTGTTGCTGAGGCAACACCGATTGCAACTGCTGCGCGGCCCATTGGGCATAGGGGGACGCCATTTGTGCGTAAGCTCGCTCAGCCTCGCTGCCCTTGAGTCGGTACGCCGGCTGAGCAAAGACCCCTCCTAGCAAACCACCCTGAGTCGGCGCGGCACCCGTGGCAAAAGGGTTCTCTTTCGACCATTTGTAATTCGGGGTCTTCCCATTAAGAACGCGCAGCGTCTCGAAGATATCCATCGCGAGATCTCCTAACCAAACAGACCACCTAGCAGGCCGAGCCCACCACCAATCGCAGCGCCCCACGGGCCAAAATTCGCCCCGACGGTAGCGCCACCAATCGCCCCACCCAGCGCGGATGCCGTCGAGTTACGCTGATACGGATTCGGCCCAATCTGCGTCGTCGTGCCGCCACCGCCCATGATTGTGCGAATCGCATTGCCCATGACGTCCAGCTGCTGATAGGGGTAGTTCTGCTTGGCGAGCCAGTCTTGATAGGCAAGGTCGAGTTTTCCTTGCTCCATCGCCTGCTGCGCATCCCCAATCCCCAATAGCGCTTGCGCATTCGAATAACCGGCCTGTGCCATGCCGGGCAGCATCCCCGCTGCCTGCAGCATCCGAGCTCGCTCGGCTTGATACGCCTGATCCCCCAGCGCCGCATTGAACTGCCCCGCCTGCAACTGTCGAGCGAGATCGGATTCGCCAAGCTGCGCCTGCAGCTGGTAATCCTGCATGCGCATGTCATTCGTCACCCGGCCTAGGTTCTGTGCCAACTGGTTGGCGTTTTCAGCCTGCGCCTGCTGCCAAGCCGACCCACCAAACGCCCCAGCCCTGGCAAACGCCGCATCCGTGTTGTTCGCGACAGAATTGTTGAAGCTGCGGACGATGTCCTGTTGGGCAGCGTTGATTTGCTGCTGCAGATATGGGTTGTTTTGTCCGTAGTACGGGTTTGTGCCTGCCTGGACCTGCTGAGGCGAATACCCAAGGTATTGGCCGCCTATCGTCTGGTTTAGGTACTGATTGGCCCCCTGTAGGCTCTGCTGCGCCTGCTGGGCGTTTTGCCGCGCCATGTCAAACCCGGCGAGCTGATCCTGGGTGAAATCAGCGATCCGCTTTCCCGTGTACGCTTCCCAAGGCCGCATTGCAACAGCCGAAGCATGCTGCATGAACGGCGCTAGGTATGGAGCCACCTGCGCTGCCGGTTCGACCTTGGTCGTCTGGGTCGTGCTGCTGCTTCCCCCGCCGCCACCACTCATAGCGGTTCTCCTAGATACTCGTCCAAACTTTCGTGGAAGAAAAACCGGCGCATCTCCAAGCTGATGGACTGCGCGTAGTCAAAGCCGTGTAGGAGCGTCGCGACGAGCGTCAATAGCTCCATGTACCAATCGCGCAAGACAAAGGCGATTGCTCGGTCCGTTTTGTCGCCCTTCTCTAGCGTCGTAGAGTCAATCCATGCATGGATCCCCGCCACCATCACACCGGACAATTGCGGGCGATAGGCTTGGTAGAACGGATTGTTCGGAAGCGTGATCAGCGCCGTGTAGAACACCTTGTTCACGTCCTCGCTGGACACTGGCTTGTCCTTGTCGACCAGGTCGTCCCAAACCTCGCCGATGGCAAACACATCCAACAAAAAGGCGACCGCATTCGGGTCGCCTATCCATCGGTGCAGCAATTCGTTTCGTCGCTGCCGCCATTCCTGACTATCGAATTTCATAGGATGCGCATGTAGTAATCAGCGCCGACGTTGCGCATGCGGGTTTCATTCGACGTTCTTACTACCCGCGAAGAATCGAAGCCCACCGTCATATTCACGCTTGAGCCACTGCTCGGCCGCGTTGTCAACGAACTGCCTATGGACACAAACGGTCCTGACAAAGCACTTGCTGTAGCCGTCAAGTTCGTAATCTCACCGGCTATGTTCTGCAGCGCGTCGTCCTGCAAACCCCCGCTACTACCGGCCCGCAGTACGCGGCGCTCCGTATTGATCAGCCGCACCGTCTGCCCGTGCAGCGGGCTGTCGGAGTAGTCGATCACAGCCGTCGCGTCGATCAGTGGCGCAGAGCCGGACACCGACTCGCTGGTCAGCACACCGTCGTTGTACGAGTCGGACGCCGTGAGCTTGATGAATCGAAACGCCGGGTTGTCGGTAGGCGGCTCGTCAACCCCCGTTATGTGGGTCCAGATCGGAAGCGGTACACCAATTGGAATGGCCAACCACGGCAAGCCATCTGCCAGATCCTCGAGAAGCGGCAGGACGGCCAGAATGCCCGCCACATCCCCCTGCAAGGCCCCGACATCCCCCTGCAAGGCCCCCACATCGTCAACGAGCCCGGAGATCGAGTCGTCAACCGAATTGTTCGCCTGCGCGATCTCCCGAAAGAGCGCATACAGCCGCTGGTACAGAGACCTTTCGTAGTCTCGACCGCCGAAGATCGGCAGACGCGGGTCTAAAGACAGTTTCATCGCGTGCCGTCCGGTACCAGCTCAAAATTCACCGCCGCCACCTCCGCTTGGCCGGCGAAGTTAAGCCTCACCCGATGCCATCGAGCAGACCACAGCAGGTCAAACTTGCCGTCCTGGTAGGTAGCAGTCGGCCCAACGCTCAACGGACCGCCCTGCACGGCCCTGTAATACGCTTGCAGCCCCCCAGAATCCGGCGCAGATATAAACCGGGCACGCACTCTAGATAGCGTCGTGTACTGGCTATCGTCTCCAACTTCCCACAGAGTCATCGAGCACGGCATGCCGCCCGCGCCGAGCAAGTAGAGCTGCCCATCCGTGCCAAACACAGCCGCCTGTTCACCGCCCGCGAACCATTCAGGACTGTCGTAGCTGATGCTCGCAATATCGTCGTATGTGTCGTACAGGTCGCCCAGCTCGTCGTAGGTCACTCCCGATGCGATGTACTCAACCGGCGCTTGAATCGATCGCGTGACCTTACCCCAACGTTGGGTTTTCACGTTGTAGCAAACACAGGAATCCAGCTCTCCCGTCGACTGATTGCTCGCAAAATACCAGTAGACGATGCCCGCAAATCGGTCAAAGTAGCCGAGCGTCCTATGCAAATAGGAAGGGTGAGCAGTCTTAAAAAACCACTCTCTGACCGGGGCCCCGATCGACACAGGGCGCGAACCATCGTAGATCCAAAAGTCGTCTAGCCCGATGAATACGTGTGCCGTGTCAATGTCAACGACCGACTCTTGGCTCAGCGCCCCGATTTCGCCGGGCACCTGCTGCCAGGACCAAATAATGGGTGGGCCGACGTATTGCCCCAGATACATGGAGGACGCTTTGTAGGCCACCACATGGGCCCCCAATGCTTTCCCTGCCCGAATTTCTCCAGGTGTATCGATCAGCCGCCCATTTGCGCATTGAGTCGCGATATCCGGCGTCCAATCCATGTGGTTGTACAGCGCCGAGCACCACCACATATCCGGGTTATCGCCGTTGTCCTGGTGGGTAGTGGCAAATGCCATCACAAACCCGGACGCAACCGTGATGATCCTTGCGGCTGGCGCTCCCGGGATATCCTCGAACTCAGCCGACGTGCTGACCTGGATCGGGTCTGCGGTGTTCGTGGCCAGCGTGGCATTGCCAAACTGCGCAAACCGCCAGCGGTTTTCTGCGCCGCCCGAATAGCCCCCAGAACGCGACCGATCTAGCCACGAATCGGAAACGCCCTCATACAGCGCATCGGGCGTCCCTACAAAGAATCGGCGCTGATTGTCCAGACGCAGCACGGAAACCGCACCGCGCACCTCGTCGGCGATCGCCGGAAAGTCCGCAGGCGTCAACTGATGCGCAGCCCGAAACCCGCGCAACGTCGGGACCACGTTCTCGCAGTCCAACAACGCCCCAGGAGTCGTCGGCGGCAGGTCAGGCGCAAACCCAATGAGCGGAATCATCTCGGCAGACCTATTGCCAGCGTCCCACCCGAGTATTTCGCGCGGTCATTCGACACTTGCAGGTCGTTTATCGCCACCTGCAGCAATGCTCGCCACGTATCGATCCTCGGGTCATTATTCAGATACGGCGCGGCCTCAAGCAACGCACCGTACAAATACACATCCGGCGCATCACGCAACAGCCAATTCGTGGTCGTGGAGTCGCTAAGCGCCGGGATCCTCGCGTAGTAATCAGCCTCAAGCGCAACCGGAGCGCCCACCGGCTCCCCTAAGTACAGTCTCGTGCCCTGGATTGTGTAGTACCGCCCATAGTCCTGCAGCTTTTGGCGACGCTTGTACTCCTCGCGGCTCACAAATCGCAGCGGCTGACCGTCCAGCTGCGGCTCGTCTACAAACTCGAGCCAGTCGTTTGGCAACGTCACGGACTGTGCGCCAACAGACTGGCTCCAATCCTTCTCCATCTGCCGAACGCGCAGGTTGCGGTTGAGTCGAACCTCGGCCAGCATGATCAGATCGGCAGATATGGCCTGCAAATCCCCACGGTGCAGCCAGCTTCCGATAGAGCTGCGCAGCTGGCTGTAGGTCGTGATTGCCATGTCAGACCGCCGATTTGTCGATCAGGAAGAACGAATGCGCCGGGTCACGCAAGAACCGGGTCAATAGATCCTGGTCCTGGTACACATCAGCTAGTGTCTTGCCTTGCTTCTTCGCCCAGGCATCTAGCACCACGATCGGGACAGACGCGACATGCCGTTGCCCGCCCTTAGTGCGCGTATAGCCTTCGTTGTGAAGAGATTTGGCACGCTCTACCACCGGCTCAACGTCCGCAACTGTCTCAATGACAGTAGCGTCGCCTTCCTCGTGCCAACGAGTTACGGAACTTTCGGTTTGCGAAAGGAGCTTGGCCATAAAAAAACCGCCCCAGGTTTCCCCAGGGCGGTCCCGTGCGATTGACGACTACTTAGGGCGAAGGCGGCTCAACATCCCGAATCGCGCCGTTTGCCGCCTCGTTGTGGCACTTGAGCGTGTATTCGGTGTTGATCAAGCGCTTGCGGCTGTCTCCCGTCTTCGCAAGCTCCTGGGCTTGCATCGGGCGCAGCGTCAACAGCGTCCAGCGCCCCGGCTCGATCAGGAAGATCTCCCGGTCACGCTGATAGCGGCTGTTTATGATGCTGTAGCGCCCGAAGTCGCCCACATAGATCTCCGCAGTCGCGGTGATCTTCTTCTTGCTGACGTCCTCGAACTTGGTCGCCGACCCGCTCCAAGCCGACACCGCGGCACGCAGCTTGGCCGGCACGAACATCAGCGTCGGGTTGCCGCCAGACTCCCAGCACTTTTGGGCGACGTCCTGCAGCTGCGACTCATCCAGGTCACGCAGCGTGCCATCGGTCGGGGCGGTGTTGGTCACCGGGTCGGGATCGACGCCATCGGAAGCGATGTTGGTGTTGGTGGAGATCCAGCCCAGCGCCCCACGAGCCTGTGGAGCCACGCCAGAAGCTGCAGCAATGGCCGTGGTGTTCTGCAAGCACGCAAATTCCACATCGCGCTTCAGTTCCACCATCTTCTTGGCGTCCTGATACGCGACTTCCGATTTGCGACCCGCCTTGGAGACAACTTCCTCTGTGCCGGTCACCGCATAGACCTTTTCGGAGATCTGAGTGCGGTTGCCGACGCGAACAGTCGGAGTCACGGGAGTAGGCGACGCTTCGTTGCCTTGCTCGACCTTGTTGTTGGTCGCAGCAGCGAGCTCGTCGGTCTGCCACTCCTCGTAGACACCGTTGGCCTTGCCCTTGCCGATGGCGGCCAGGAACGGGGTTTCCTCGGGGGAAATGTTGTAGATCGCATCGGCCAGCTGTTCGCGCAGGCCTACGGCATTAAAAGTAGCAAAGCTATTAGCCAGTTGAGCCATTTTGTCCTCACATAGCGTGTTGAAGCAGCTTCGCAAGCGAATCCACGTCAGGCTTCGTCTTGAAGCGCTTCAGGTCCTGTTCCACACCGACAGCAGGCTTGCTGCTCGTCTGCTTCGGCGGCTTGATCGGGGCTTGCTTGACCTTGTTGACCACCGCCGGCTTTTTCGCCTGCAGCTCGCGGTACTTCATCGCGTCGTGCAGGATCCGAATGTGCCGGGGGTCCGTGATCAGGGACAACTCCTGATCGTCCAGGCCATAGGCGCGTCCCGTTTCGTTTAGCTTTTGCACCAGCTCCTTGCCGAATCCAGGCAGTGCGTTGGGGCCAGAAGTCAACTCCTGCGCCGCCTTCTGCTGGGCAGCCAAAAAGGCCTGCTGCTGCTCAGCCATGCGACGCTGTTGCACCTGGGCGATCTGGGCAGTCAGCTGCTGCTGCTTCTGCTGCGCCAAGATCAGCTCATTGACAGCCGCGTTGTACGCAACCGGGTCATCGTGGCGGTTGATCTGCGTGATTTGCGCTTCCAACTGCTGGATGTACGCCGATTGCAGCTGCAGCTGACCGAGCTCCTGCGCGTATTGCTGGACTTCCTGGAACTGCTGCTGTATCTGCTGCTGAGCCGCTTCTCGCAGACGCGCAAGCTCTTGCGTTTTCTGCGTGTAGTCCGCCTGCCGCATGTATCCGTTCTTCAGCTCGGATACCGGCACGGAATACTTCTCCCCGGATGCGGTCTCCCATTCGATGACGGGGTCTTCAGAAGGCTGCTCCTCAGCTTGGCCCTCCTCGCCGTCCTTCTCCTGCTCGACTTCCGTTTCCTCAGCCTCCGGCTGGTCGTCGCCTTGCGCCTCCGCTTCCGGTTGGGCGAGTTCGACGTCCTCGGCCTGCGGGCTATCGCCCTGATACTCATCGGCCTGCGCCAGCTGCTCAGAAAACTGCTCTAGGGTTGCGATCTCAGACATAGATACCTCGATGGGTTTGACTCCGATCAACAAAAAGGCCGCCCAAATAGGCGGCCAATCGGTTGGTCTTTCCTCGGCCTGGGATCAAAGGGCTCCCAGGTGGCCCAAGAAATCAATTCGTACTGCCGTCGCTGTATCGCGCAGACGACTTGCCGTCCTCGATCCTGATCCCGGAGTACTTGCCCGGGTAGATTCGGCTCGTAGCGCCCGGATATGTGATCTTGACCACCACCACGCCCTTTGCTTGCGCGGCTTCCTCGTGGGCAGCTATGAACGATTCCAGCGTATCGGACGCGTCGGACGGGCTCATGTTGCTCAGCGACTTTTTCCTAGGCACGAATGCGCTCCTTGATCTTCGCCATCATGCTCTTGCGCTCTTCCTCCGCCTTGATATCGGCAGCGACAAGCTGGCCAGTCTCGAGGTGTTTTTGCAGGCATCCCTCAAACTGTCCTATGACACGCATCAGTTTGTACAGGTGTTCCCGACCGTCGACATCCCGAACCGGCGATTTTTCCCACTCCTCACGGACCAGCGCTTTCATGTCGGACAAGGCCGCCTTTACGAGCTCATCCTCAAGGATCATGCGCGCCCGGTCAGCGCGGGCAAGTGCAATGCGGTCGTCGGTCATCATTCCTCGGGGTCGAAGTCAGCGCCCGTCTCGTGATCCCAGACCTTTACCCACCCGTCAGGGGTCAGCGAATAGCGATCCCCCTCCGGAGAGACCGCGACATCGCCCGGCTCAGCGTCGCCCAAGCCAGTCAAATCCTCAATCACCCGGACAGCATCACCAGGGCGGTAGATCATGTAAGCCATCTTCTGGGCTCCCTAAAAAGCTGGTTAATCCGGCTCAAACTCGGCAGAAACCACGCCGCCGGACACGGAGATGGTCACAGTGCCACCGTCGACAGCGATTTGCTGACCGTCGGTCACAATGCCTACCGTACCGGGCAGAGTCACACCAGTGACGGCACCATCCTCAACACCGATCTCCCCGGTTACCGGGCCAACCTCAACCTCCTGGCCATCCATCACGATGGCCTGATCGTCAGGCAGCGGTACATCAGGGTCAAGGTTGCCGGTCTCGTGGTCGTAAACCTTGACCCACCCAGACGCAACCAGGGTGTACCGATCGCCCTCGGGCGTGATAGCCACGTCGCCAGCACGAGCTGCGTCGGACGGGCCGGTTAGGCTGCCCAGCTGCCGAATCGGCTTGTCAGGGCTATGAATCAGGTATGTCATGCTCAAACCCCCATCGCGGGCATCGCCCGGGCGATTTCCGAAAAGTTCTTGCGCTGCTGGTCCTGCAAGGTCGCCTCGGCCTTGACCAAAGAATCGCGGTCTTTGATGCCGAGCTCGACTTCACGCTGACGCAGCTTCAGCAGCTCGATCTGCAGGTCCATCTGCTTCCTGGCATTCTCAGCCTGGATCTCCTGCAGCTTCGTCTCTTGATTGATCCGGGCTTTCTCCACCTCAGCCTGAGCGATGAGCTCCTCGGGAGACGGCTGCGGTTGTTGCTGCTGCGGCGGCATCTGACTCGGGTCACGGAAGTACCTCTCCGCACCCTTGACGCCCATTGCTCGCATAAGCTGCTGTAGGGCGGCGTAGACATTCGACTCGTCAGCCAGCGACGACCCGGCCTGGATCGCGGTCTGCTGCAACCCCAAGACGGTCTGCCACAGCGCCACCTGCTCCGACTTGTCGCCCGTACCAAGCCCAGTGTGAATCGTGGCATCCATGCCAGCGTCCCACTCTCGCGGGTCGAACGAGACCCATTCGTTGCGCAGACGGATGACAGCCTCTTTGTCTTGGTGCTGACACACCAGCCGCAGGACCAGGCGGAACAGGTCTTTGACGCCCGTTTCAGCGAAAATGCGGGCGATCATCAGGACGCGCTTGTCGCCCTTCTGCGTGATTTTCTTGACGCCGTAGGCCGTCTTGTTCAGGCTATCGGCGTCCAGCCCCTGGTTGTAGCGCGTGACCCCGGTACGGGCCTCCCGCTTGGCATCCATTAACTCGATGCCCTGCAGCGCCTCCGTCGACACATTGGTCGTTTCCAGCGGGCCTACAGCGCCCTGCTGCTTCATACGCACAATGCCGCCGATGCGGTTGTTCAGCAGGTCGTCCAAATTGACCTGCCCTTCAACGACCCAAGTACGCGGGTTGTTGGCCAGGTACAGGGAATCCAGATACTGACGCGTCAGGACAGTGTTGACCTCTTGAATCGGCGCAACCGTATCCGCCAGCGCCAGGCCGTAAACAGCGTGCGGGATGGGGATCGGTGTCAGCAGGCAGTAGTCTGGGCCTTCGGCTTCCTCGCTGATGAGCGTCTTGTTGCCGCCGCGCAGGACGTACCGCCACTCGGCAATCCCGTCACCGTCGTAATCCGCCCGGACGTAGCCACAGAAGAGAATGACCTCCTCGGTCGACTTGTCCCCGCTGATCTCGTCGCCAAAGTGCCAAGTCGAGCTCTCGTGCTCGGCCCGGTCTTTGAGCGAATCGCCCGATTCCAGGGCCTGCATGTCGTAGTCCTGGACCGTGTAGGCATCTTCGACATTGATGCCCATCTCGACCAGCTCCGACCGCGTGAAGGGCCGCAGTTCGCCCTGGATGTTGGCGTCCTGCTGCTTGGTGGCCCGCTTGCTGATGACAAACGTCTCAGGCCTGACGCCCTCAATGACCACCCGCCCTTTCGTGCGCTTGACCGCGACCGTCACGTCATACAGCATCTTGGGCGGTTGCTGCAGCATCTGGGCAACTTGCTGCTGTTGCTCAGGCGGCAGTCCCTGCATCTGCTGCATCGCCTGCTCGCGCTGGGCCAGATCCTGCGGGTCCGGGTACGAATACTGCTCGATGACCTCGACGCCCTCGCCGTCCAGCATCATCGTCAGGCTTTCTTCGTCTACCCCCTGGTAGCGCTCGCGCTTTACCTTGTCCTCGGTGTTCCAGTACGCCCGGACGATGCCCAACTTTGCGAGCAGCGCATCCTTGAACCACTCGGTGAAGATCAGAAACCCAGGGTTCTGCTTCAGGACGATGTGGTTGATGTAATCCGTCGCCTGCTGGGCAAAGCGCTCATCTTCCGGGCCGTTCGGCTCAAACTCGCCAACATGGTCGCCGGAAAGGAATATCTCCAGCAGGTCAGGCAAGACGGACTCGATCGTCTCGAACACGTCCCACGAGACCACCTGCGAGCGGCCCTCGACCTCGTTACCCAGCGGCAGCCCCAGGTAGTACTGGTAGTTGCGCTCGACCTCCTGACGGATGGCAGAATCCCGCCACAGGACGGCAGCCTGCACCTCCTGATCTATCAGGCGGTCGATCTCGTCTTGCGTCAGCTTGGCCACTTACACAATTCCCAGTCTAGGAGTGGGCAGCGCCCCGCCCCATTCCTCATTCGTCATACGGTCGACATTGACCGCCACGTACCGCAGGTTGTCCGCCCCGTGCGAGTATTCGTCGTGCAGCGGTGCTCCGGCTTCCTGCGTCCTTGCGTTGATCGCGCGCCGGTAGCGTTTGACGCACTCCACCAGCCGGGCACAGTGTGTTTTGTCGATGTAGAGTCTCGGGAAGACCATCCGAGTCTGCCGGATGCCCTCCTCCACGCTCACATTGGCGATTTCTTCCCTGCCCGCCACATCCCAGCCCAACTGCCGCAGAATCGCTGCGCTGCTTTGGCCAGTCTTGAAATCGCCGTTGAACCCATCATGGGGCAGCCAGACGCGGCCCCAATTCATCCTCAACGCTCTTAACTCAGCGCTGTAGTCCGCCAGTGTCCGGTGCGAATCCTCGATGTACCGGATGATGCGAATCTCCGACCCGTGGCGCTGCACTAGCGATATCGCCATCGCATCGTTCCAGCCGAGGTCAAAGACCACATGAACCCGCAGCGCCGGGTCATACGGCACATTGCATATCCGCCCGTCTGCCTCGGCCTGCGCAATCTCGTTCGCGTAGATCGCCCCGATCACAGCCGGCAAGCATTGTCCTTCCCAGATGTGCCGGTATTCGGCTTCAGGCATCGTCCGCTGCGCGTGCTGCCTTTCCTGCTCCAGCACCGCCGGGAACCACGGATTGTCCCGGTAGTTGATCTCGACCACGATGCTGTCAGGCGGCGGGTTCTCCGCCATCTGGTGTATCGGGTCAGTCTCTAGCTCAGGGTTGTACGTCGCCCAGATTTCCGACCCTTCTTTCCGGATGGTCGGCGTCAGGATATTCAAGCTGCGCTTCGAGACAGACCGCGCTTCTTCGATCCAGACGATGTCGCAGCCCTCGAAGCTCTTGATGCTCTCCGCCGTCAGATCGGACAACCCAGAGAACAGGAACAGCGAGCCATTCCTGCCCCTGATCTCAGTTTGCAGCACCTCGTAGAACCCGCCCAGGCCAAGCTCTTGAACTTGGTCGGCCAGCAGCCTGTGGACCGAGTCTTTGATCGACCTCTGGATCTCCCGAGTACAGAGTACCCGCAATGGCCTTTCAGCCGCACGGATCAGCAGCGCCCGGGCGGCGCTCCAGGATTTCCCCCCGCCGCGACCGCCACGGATGAACTTGTACCGGCTCGCCTGGAATAAGCACCGCAGCTTTGCCGGGAATTCGACCTGCATCAGCGGAACGTGACGGTGATACTGTGGCTAACTGGACCGCCACCTTCACCCGTGACCTGCATCGGCAGCACCTTACCCAGCAAGGTCATGAACGGGCCAGGGTTGTCGATCGCCTGCGCCTTCAGGTATTCCACGCCTCCAAGCTCATCCAGGGCTTGGACGATCATCTCTCGCAGGATCTTGTTCTCCTTGTTTGGAGCCCCTTTCGGGCGTCCAGGGCCAGGAGTACCCTTTCCGATTCCGGCTGTTTTTTTATCGGGCTTGCTCATGGTCAATGCGACTCCGATATTCGGTTGGTCGCCCCAAGTAGCGCCTTACAGGCGGCCAACCATCTTGAGGACGATCAGCGTCGCCACAACGCCAAACGCAAAGGCGGCCAAACCAGTGGTGATCAACATTTCTCGGCTCCGAAAAAGACTCGCCCCGGCGAGCAGGATGCTCAAACCGGGGCGATCAAAGGCCCGCCGCTGGGCCACTAGAGGAGACGGTACGGCTAATAGGCTGACAATGCGACAGCCTACATAAATGATCCTAGTTATGTCCCCACAGTTTGGCAATGTGTGGGGACAAAATAGTTTGGCTCATACCCAGACAAGTAGCGCCCGCCCAACACCGCGGCCAGCGTCTTGTGCGCAAACTCGTAGTGCCGGTAGTAGATCGTCCGCGGGATCCGCAAGCGCTCAATCTTCTGCTTCACCGGACCCAGCCACACGTAATGGGCGACTACCACGAGTTTCATATCCGGGTGCAGGCGCTCAATAGCGGCGTCGAGTCGACGCACGTCGTCATCAACCAGGAACGCATCCGGATCTGCACGACGCTGCCCGTCGACGCGCATCCGAGCGAATGCGGCCATGTCGGGGTAGCCCAAAGCGCTGCGATTTTCGCCTCGCTTCCAGGCTCCCCATTCCGACAGCAGGATCTCGAGGTTCGACCTCACGCGCCCAGCTCCGTGTAGGGAACTCGGGTCGACAGCGGCAGGATAGGCGGCTGCCACTGCCGGGCCCGTTCTATCGCCTGGCGCATCCGCAGATCAGGCATGTACTCGCGCCTGGGACGGCTGGGCGTGTACGCCTGACGCTCAAGACCAACAAACCGACGAAGGATGTTCTCGGGCGTCCCGCCTATAGACGGGTCCAGAAACTGGACTAGCTTGGCGATCTCATGTGCGCTCTGGCGGTACCGGTGGACTGTGATGCCGTGCTCCTTGAGCTTGGCGACCGCCGCTTTCCTCACTTGCGCTTCAGTCATCCTTCTTCTCCTTCACCATTTCCCGCCACAGCTGGGCGGCTTGATCCATGACTTGCTTGGCGACGTCCAAGGCTTCTTCTGTGACCCTTGGCGTCCTGGTCAACCTGTCGAGCTTGTCCAGCATCTGCTGAAGCTGGATGCGTGCGAGTGCGCTGTTCACGTCAGAACTCCTCAACCTGCCAGCCACCGCCGTCCTTTTTCGGGCGAGGACGAACGGCCACGAACTTAAACGGGTACATATCTGCGGCGACTTTGATCTTCACGCGGGCGTCGTCCTGCCAGAATCCCTTGACCTCATGGCATTCGATCCGCCCATCAGGCTGCATCAGCACGAAATCCGGGGTGTAGAACGTGTTGTCAGCCAGGCGCAGCTTCACGCCTTCAAACTTGTGCCAGAGAATCCCGCCTACGGCTTGCAGCTTGGAGAGGAACTCCGCGTAGGCCTGCTCCGTGCGGTTCATCTGACCGGTTTTGAGACGGCCAAGGGCATAGCGTTTCTCTTTGCTCATGCGTAGGCCTCCTCAGCGCTGAATCGAACGTACTGATAGGGCCTACGGCGACTGTCGGTCGTGAACTGCTGAGCGTCACGGTTGAAGTACAGCCACAGGCGCTTGCTCTGGACGTCGCCGTTGCGCTGCTTGTGAAGCTCCAGCTTGCCGTCTGGCTCTTCCGTTCTTTCGCCAGGCTCCTTGTGGTCGGCCCACACGGAAAACACATTGTCCGCCGCATCGGTGATCTTTGAGGATCCGGCCACATCCAGCTTGCCCGGGCCTTTCTTTTCGTCCTGGCCTTTTCGCGGGTGCGCCACAAGGTGGATGTGAACCTGGTTCGATCGCGCAAACGTCGCCAGTTTGCGCATGGCCTCCTTTTGAGCAGACAGCGCTCCGGCCCCATCCTCAGGGACGTCTGTCATCATCAGGCTGTCAATCACGAAGTGCCGGATCCCGTAGCGCTTAAAGCCGTAGCGGAACACCTCAAGCAAACGCTCAAGGGTCGCCGTTTCAGCCAGGTTGAAGATCCAGGCCTTATCAGTGATCCACTGCCGGGCAGCTTCCAGGTACTGCGGCGACGGGCGATCCAATCCGGTCAGCTGCTTGGCCATGCGTCGCCCCTGCTGCTTGGGGAGCATCTCCCCAGAGAAAACACACATCCGTTCACCTTGGACCATGAGCCCAATCAGCACCTGATTGAGCATCAAGGACTTACCGTGCCCGTTGTAGCCAGTCCAGACCGTCACCTCTCCAGGGCGGAACTCGAACCACGGCTGCTCTGCCCCGTTCAATGCCAGCACTGGATACAGGTTGGTCCGGCCTTCGGCTGGCCAGAACGAGGCTTTCACCTCATCCCAGAAATCCACCAATTGGCGCAATTCTTCGGGATCTAGCGTCCTGGCACACGCCAAAGCATGTTGAAAATCGCTCGTATCCCAGCCAGCCTGCAATGCCTCGTTGGCGTCCTTGTAGCCACCAAACTGGACGATCTTGCAGCGTTCAATGCCAAGGCGCTTGGCCACCTCGCGCACGCCCTTTTGCCCAGCCTCGTCGGCGTCGTAGCACAGATAGATCTCCGAAAACCGCTGCAGGCGTTCGTAGTCGTTATCGATCCACTGGTGATTCCCAGCGCCAGCATTGACCGACAGGGCCGGGATGCCGACCTGGTGAAGGGTCATCGCATCGATTTCACCCTCGGTGATGCAGACCTTTCTGGCCTTCGGGTCAATCAGGTGCCAGCCGAACAGGCAAGGCTCCGCGCCACCTTCCTGGCGCATGTCACGCTTGTCGGCGATGTTGCGAAACTTGCCGTTGACGTATTCGCCATCGCGCAGGTACGGAAATACCGCGTAGACCTTCTCTCCGATTCGCTGCTCAGCGATTCGGAAGTCCGCAACGGTCAGGTCGTTGATGCCACGAGACCCCAGCCAGTCGAGCACCGGCGTCGACGGTTTCACGGCCCTCGGCTTTTCGGGGCGCTTGTATTCCGGTTTGGCTTTCGCCGGCGCATCATCGCGGATGCCGAAATGGGCTTTGGCCTCAGCCATCGCCTGGGCGATAGAAAGCCCACGACGCGCCGCCCAGAGGTCAAGCAGGTCACCCCCTTCCCCGGTCGAGAAATCGCGCCATACGCCCTTTTTGGCCCCCGTAAGGCGCACTTTCAGCGACTGGCCGGGTTCGCCAGCAACGCTGCCCACGCACCACTCCCCCGACGACTTTTTGCCCTTGGGCAGCAGGTACTCCGCAACGTCCGCTGCACGCTCAGCCAGGAATGCACTCAGCTCCGCCGCGTTCATGCCGACACCTCAACGCGCTTGCCGTCGCGGAAAAGTTCGAAGGTGAACTCGGTGCACCCTGCGTTCTCGGCCTCGTAGGGCGACGAGAACCCAGCTTCCTGCCACCACGCCCCAGCCTGCTGCGATTGGCCGTCCTCCCATCGTCGCTGGTTCAGGTACGTCAACGGCGCTGGCTCGTAGCCTCCGAGCCACTGCCGGTTTGTCGCCTTGTTCCGGCGCACGTCGGCGATGATCGCCTCCGCACAAGCCTCAAGCCCCGCCTTGCGCCATCGCTCCAGGCACTTGGCCTTCGCGACCTTGCGATCCGTGTTCGGCCACTCCGCCCAGAACTGGGCAAAGCCAGCCGGAACGTCGGGCTTGCCCGACGATATCTTTTTCTCCTTTTCCTTTTCCTTTTCCTTTTCCGTCAGTGAGGACTCAGTGAGTGTTTCGTGAGCGCTCTCGGAGTACTCAGGCACAAGCCCGTTTTTCGAAGGTCGGTTAATTTTTTGGTGCTTCAGGAAACCCTTGATATGTAAGAACTTTTCGCCATTCACTGAGTACTCAATGAGCAGCCCGTGATCAATCAGTTCTTGAACGAGCGGCTCGCAATCGATGTCGTCGCCAGGGAAAATCTGCATCTTGAGCTTCTTCGTCGAGCGCGGGAGATTCCCCCTGTCATCGGCGAAGTTCCACGTACCAATGAACAGTAGGCGAGCACTCAGTGAGCACTCAGTGATTTTTTCGTCAGTCCAGAAATCCGGCTTGATGCTGCGTATGCGGGCCATCACTCACCCCTCAATGCGAACAGACGGAACGCCCACGTCACCACGCAGGCCGGCAGAAGCCCCCAGCAGTAGAGCTGGATCAAAGAACGCTTCACGGCAGCTTTCATGCAACCTCCCCGTGTACGACGCGGGCCAGCGGCTCAATGGCCTTCCTGTAGGCTGCTTCGACCTCTGCAGGCCACTGGTTCCGGTAAAGAAGCTCCGCTCGCGTGGCGTCGACGTACTCCCATTCGCGGCGCCAGCGCTCGGATTTGGTGTAGATGCCACCTTGGTCGTGTAGGCGATGGCAGTCAGGGCAAAGGGGGAATGTCAGGCTGTCGCAAGCCTTCACGCCAAAGCCTTTGGTTGCATTGGCATGGGCGCATTGACTTGGGCCGGGTCGTCCGCAGCACACGCAGGCCAGCTGCGAGACATTGCGGCGGTGCTTTTCGCTGCGCAGGCGGGTGAGCTTCGGAAACATCATGCGCGTACCCACCCCGGCACTTCGACCGGCTCCGACCACTGAACACCCTGCTCGGCCCCCCAGGCGTAGATCGACTCGATCAGGCTGGCCATGTCCCGAACGCCCAAATTGCGCGTCTGTGCGCCCAGCGTCACCACCCCATGACCATCCAGCGAAGGCACTACTCGCGCAGCGTGTCCGCCTTCCTGACGCGCCCAGGCGTCGACCAAAAGGCGCTTCCAATCATCTGCCTCCCAGTGCTGGCCCATCCACGTGCACTGGTGGGCGATGTCGGCCAGCATCGCGTGCAGCTTGGCGTTTTGATCCAGCGTGCGCGACGGCTCTTGAATCGAGACGTAGTGTCCATCCGGCGTGTCCAGAACGGCCTGAATGACCATCTGGCGCGTCGCCGGGGATAGCCGAATGCGACGCGCGGTCATACCGTCGCTCCCGAGGCTTGCTTGAGCAATGCCAGGATGTCCGGCATCTTGCGCACCAGCTCAGACAGTGCTCGCTGCTGTTTGGCGTTCTCGTCCTGCATGAATCGCTCGACCAGCCATTGAATCGGGGTCGTGTCGCCGGTCGCGGCGATAAAACGCACGAGATCCTCGACCGACATCCGGCGCGGATCGTCAGAGTTGTTGGTGAGCTTGCGGCTCAACTCGGACGCAGACATGTCCATATCCGCCGCGATGGTCTTGAGCGGATTCCGGTGGGTGTAGGCGCACTCCCGGATACAGTCCATGATCGTGGGGTGCCGCTCGGTTAACCCCGGGGTGAAGTCAATCGTGAGTTGCGATGGCGCACGTACCGTCATGATGATTTCCTCTACTTTCCGGTACCCAGCCGGGCAAAATTTTTTGTGTGGGATCGCGGGAATCCCGCATAGACCGCCGCTAAGGACCGGAGAACACTGCAGACATGGAAGACACAGAAACCGAAGCCCTGCTTCGCCAGGCGCAAGAAATCGCGGAACGACAAGTCGGCCAGCCAGGGCAAGAACTCGTGCTGGCCGTGTTTCGCAGGCTCTGCTATGAGCTCGACTGCAAACGGGAAGAGCTGACCATCCCGCTGGTCCGGGTGTTGCACTGATGCAAGCATCAAGCGCCCTCCCCTCCCAACGTTTCAGCAGCGGGCAAGTCCGGCCAGATTGCCTTCCATTGGCGGCAGAGCAGGCTGCGGGATATCCCGGTCAGCTCTTCAATGCGCCTGGCATAAGCCGCAGGGACGTTGCCATTCCTGACCCATTGCTGGGCGGTCTGATAGTGCGTCAGCTGAAGAGCCCTGGCGGCCGCAACCGGCCCGCCGAGCCGGCTGATCGCGGTAGCAATGTGCGGGTTCTTGTCCATGCCCGCATCCTATTACAAGAAAATCTAGCATGCAAGATTTTCCTGTGGTGACACAAGAACCCCTTGTGTTTACGCTCGCCGCCATGCAGACCATCCACGACCGAATCAAGCAGCTGCGGGAAAAGGCGGGCCTATCGATGGAAGGCTTGGGTAAGGCCGTAGGGGTCGCCTGGCAGACTGTCCAGCAGTGGGAAAACGGGAAGACTGCACCCAAGCGCAAGCGGCTTGAGCTCGTCGCGGCAACCCTTGGGACAACAGTCGACTTCTTGCTGACCGGTGGAGCGTCAGCTGGGACTGACGCCCGGGGAATCGACTTGGACGAGGCGCCAGATACCATCAAAGTCCGAAAAGTTTTCTTTCGGATCAGTGCCGGCATCGCCGGGTTCGCCGTTGAATTCCGGGACAATGGAGAAGGAGCCCCGCTGTACTACCCCAAGTCATGGGCCGAGAAGAACCGGCTCGACCCTGCGAAGCTGTATGCGGTACGTGTGTCCGGTTGCAGCATGGAGCCTACACTTCAACACGACGATGTCGTGGTGATAGACACTGGCAACGTCCGCAAAGAGAAGGACGCGATCTGCGCCGTGAACCACGAGGGGGAATTCACGGTGAAACGGTTGAAGTACGAGCATCGGCGCTGGTGGCTGGTCTCAGACAACAGCGACCAGAAAACCTACCCGCCGAGGGAATGCACTGAGAATACATTTATTATTGGACGCGTTGTCAGACTCGAACGTGACTTCTGATATGGTCCTCTCACGAGATCCTCTCATCGTGGACGCGAGCGTCAAAACCGTGGACTACGACGGGGTCTACTTTTTCCGAGTTGGTGACGAAGGTTTCATCAAGCGGCTGCAACGCATCCCTGGGAAAGGGCTGCTAGCGATCTCTGAGAACCGGGCCTACAAGGAATGGGTCATCGACAAGACGATGGACTTCGAAGTGTTCGGTCGCGTGCTGAAGGTCTGGCGGAGCGAGGAGTTTTGACGTGGGGGGCCTAACCAGGGACGGCGAAATCGCTATAGCCCGGCAAGCGATCCAAGACCTAATCGACCAGGAGAAACGTCTAAACAGGCGTCAGCGCTCCTTTATGGTCATTGCTGCCCTGATCGCGGTCGGTCTGCGTATCAACGGTGCCTATGTTGAGACCTGGCTAGTCGCCTTGGTCATCTACGCGATGATTTTCATGGGCATAGAAATGGATCGGATACAGATCAGGGTGGCCAAGGGGGCAGAGGAAATCAAAGTACTGCTTCTTGAGGTTGCCCACGCGAGGAAAGGCGTCGACAAGCTGTAAGGTGCCTAGTTTTTTTGCTGGGGTTATTACAGAATGAGAATTCTGATACTTATTGCGATTGCCGCGGCTCTGGCGGCATGTGCCACAGCGACCCCAATGCACGGGCCTGACGGCAAGGAGATGCTTGCCATCGAGTGCCACGGGTCAGCTCAAAGCCCGGCTGCTTGCTACAAGAAGGCCGGAGAGATTTGTGGCACCAATGGCTATGACATCCTCGGGAAAGACGGCGAGGCAATCCCGATCGGGACGTCGACAGGCTATTCCACCGCCTATCAGGGCCTACAGATCCAGCAGGTTGGCATGGTCGTTTACCGAACGCTCTATGTTAGGTGCAAAGGCGACACATCATGACCGACTTAATCGACACGCTTCGGCAAGCCCACGAGGAAGAATTCCGGGCCGAGATGCGCGATAGGGAGCGAGAACGAATGCCGGGCCGCGTGGAGGCTATTGAGGCCACCCTGGGCCGCATCGAGACGTGGCTGCACGAAGGGCACGGCTTGGATGATCGCGCCGATCGCATCGAGAATCGGCTAAGTGAGTTCGAGCGCGAGGTCTATCAGTGCAAGGAACGTCTGCGAACGATCTCGGCGAACTCGACCTTGATAGGCCTGTGCGCCGTCATCTCGACTGTGGCGCTCTGCAAGCTGGCGTGGTGGCCCTGACCCATGCGTCCCTTCCTGCTCTCCCTCCTGGCCCTGTTGATCCCAGGCGGCTGCCCGGCGCCCGAGCCGGGGTACGTCCGTTTGGAGAGCGAGGTGAAGAAGACTAGAGATGGATACGGAGTAGAGGGTAGAAAACGCACAGCGAAATTGTTAGGTCTCGACGGCCGATATAGGAGGACGAATGGCAACAGGTAGATTCAAACAGTTCAAAGTGGACTTCTATGTCGTGACTATTGATGGGGAGCGACAACACAATTGGCTTACAGGCCTGCTTGCCGACGAAAGGGGCTTTACGGACGCCATCTCGCTAAATCCTGGTGACGATGAAAAATTCCAGATCCGATCTATCGTCTCCATAAAGAATGGTGAGGCTTACAAGGCCGTTTTCGGTCGCTGCCGATTTGGCGAAACCCCTGAGCAAGGGGCCGTAGATGGCAGCGAAGACGATGTTAAGTTGAAGCCCGGCTATGGGCTGGTAGAGAAGAACCATTTTTTGTTCTACCCGTCTCAGAACATGATCGTCTATCAGCGCAACCAATCGGGTAGCCACTATTCGAAATTTCAAAGATATGTGGCGCGAGTTATCAATATTACAAACGTGGCTTTCGAGCCGATTCTTACGGGCGATTCCTACAAAAAATTGCTTGATCCCCAGGTCAAGGCAAAGAAAGTTGACCTTTCCTTTCTACCCCCCAAAGACCCCAGTCTCTATCCCAAAGAATGGACTAAAGACGCTATAAAGTTGATCAACCGGCTTGGCGGTGTATCCGCGCGCATCACGATCGGTGTGGGGCGCGCCAAGCGGCAGGGGTTGCTTGCTGAGGCAAAAGACGTCGCTGTAATGCTGGCACGAGCTGGTCTAGCAAAGGTGGCGAAAGTCAAAATCGACGATCAACCAGAGCCGATAGACCTCATTGCGGACAGGGTTGTAGAGACAGCGAAGGCGCGCGTAGGAGACAATGGTAGGCTTATCCCAGAGATGGTGTACTCTGCACTAGACAACGCAAGGCACAAGCGGCGAAAAGACATCAATCATTTTTTCGGGACATAGCCCATGAACCTCTTCCGGATCCTGGTTGCGCTCATCAGCGGGGCAGCTGGGTACGGAATGTATCGGCTAGCATTGACCGATTTTCCGGCCTCGGACTTGCGTTCCGCTGTGGGTGTGCTGGTTGGAGCTAACGCAGCTCTGCTCGGTTTTCTCGTCTCCGCCGGTGCATTGCTCTATGCCGTTGCCAACACAACTCTTGCCCGTAATCTACAGCGCACAGGCCACTTCAACAACCTCCTCGCCGACCTGTTTTTCTGCGCTACGGCCTTCTTCTTAGCTGTGTCGCTGACCGCATCAAGCCTCTTCCTTCCGCCAGGCGTGCCCGAGTACGTGTGGTGGGAGCAGTTAACTTGGCTACAATGGGCTACGGTAATTGCCGCAACCGTCAACACCGCTGCGCTCATGCTGTTGGTGCCCGTGGGCCGGAAGATGTGGCTTCTACTGTCATGCCTGCAACCAGATAACCCTGGCCGTTTAGAGTAGGCCTGTTTCCCTCCAGCCGCCTCCGGGCGGCTTTTTTGTTGCCTGCACGCAGCGGGCATCGCCAAGCCATAGCCCCAGTTAAGCCCCCGCTAGATCCCCGCCTCTCCTAGGGGTTTGCCCTAGTGTGGCCGGATGCCCACACCCCGCGACACTAGTTTTTCTTGCATGCTAGATTTTCTTGTGGCAAGATTCATTCACCGACGCACGACGCGCCTAGCCCCAAGGGGCAGCGCAGTAGGCGTCACCCCCGACAGGGGCGCAGCCGGGAGACCAACCGGCGACATGCGGGCAGCCCAGCCGACGGGCAGATGCAGCACCCGTGCTGCGAAAAATCGCGGGGAGCCGTGGAGGGACCGACCGGGCAGGCGGACAAGACGGCAGCCAGGGACTCTAGCCAGCCCTGGCAGGAGCCACGAGCCGGGATTGCCCGGGAACAGCGTGGCGATTCATCCGCCAGCCCGTTCATCGAGCGCTGGCTGACGGATGGAAGTGTCCAGCCCCGGCGGCGCAGAAGGCCGGGACCATCACGCATGGCGGTTGTCTGTTACGGCATTCCGGGTGCCAGCGGTCTGAGAAGGCCCGCAGCCAGCCGCCAGCCGTGATGGTGAATGCGCAGGAGAAAACAATGAAACCGACCAAAGAAGAAGTTGAGCGGGTTTTCGAGTATCGGGATGGTGCCCTGTTCCGCAGAAGTACAGGAATGCGCGGGTATGAACGCCCAGATGGCTATGTGTATGTTCGTTTGGGCGGACGGTCTTTCGGAGAGCACCGGCTCGTCCACCTCCTGTTTACTGGAGAGTGGCCCCCTCAGGTTGACCATATCAATGGCATTCGGAGCGATAACCGACCCGAAAACCTTAGGTCTGCAACACACGCTCAGAACTGCATGAATAGAAGGCCGATGGGTTCGGCCAGCAAAGGGTGTTATTGGCAACCTAAGCGGAAGAAATGGATTGCACAGATTGGAGCGTCTGGCAAGCGCAAAACAATCGGCTATTTCGACACAGAAGCCGAGGCAGCAGCAGCATACGCGCAGGCGGCCGATGCCCTCCACGGTGATTACATGCGGGTCGCCTAGCAAGCCGGAGATCAGCACCGGCCCGTCCTCCCCCGAGTGGCCTCACACCAGCATCTAAAGGGGCGCTGCTGCGAGGGAACGCCCCCAACCAGGACCGCCAACTCGGCCCCTCTGTTTATAGGAGAGAGTGATGAGCGTGAAGCAAGAAAACAGGTGGAGGCGCACGCTGCATCTCGAAAGCCAGCGGAGCAACGACCTAAGGCGGCTAATCGAGGCGGCCTCTATGGAGCGCGGCCCCCGACCAGCAGCAATCAAGCCAGTCAACGTCGGGGCAAGACGCCGCGATGTTCGAGTATGGATGCGCGCCAACGCACATCAGTACGAAACCGCAACCGCCCTGGCGGAAGCTGCAAACACTGTGTTTCGCTTGCCTGGCGATGGGCTTGATGACGAAACCCATTGGGTTTGGGACGAAGCCGCAGAGGCAGTCGAAGAAGCCTAAGCGCTACGGGTGCGCAAGCCGGAGTAGCGCCCGGCCACCATCACCCAACAGGAGGCCAACATGGATACCCAATCGCCGAGCCGGGAAATCGTTGCCGGAGACTTCATGAGCTCGATTTGGTCCGAGCCCGAAGGACTATATGCAGGACGCCGCGAAGACGATCGCCGATTCTGGATGGCCTGGCAACATCCGTCGGTAGATCCGTCCATGATCGTCCGAGGCGTCATCAACGACTACGGCGACCTGGTCGAGACCAACAGGTAAGCACCTTAGACACCCTCAGTCAGCACCCTCAAGCCGACCTACCCCGCGATGGCGGGTTAGCGCCGTCATCTTTCCTTCTCAACCCTTGTTCCAACACGTGACTCCCTCTGGGCTGCTTCATGCCCAACGGGGTGGGTCGCCTTGAGGGTGCTGCAATCGATTGGAGCCACACATGGCCGTCTACACCGATTCCATGCCCTGGCTTGCGTATCCAGGGCCAGGCGACACAGACCCGCCAGACTTCCCGGAGCCGGACCCGATCTCGGCAGACGACGCAGTCCGCATGACCCTGGATGTGCTGACCGGACGCCGGAAAGAGGCATTCGGCTACCAGCAGGGCGAACTGGCTGAGTTCCTTTTTGATGACCTGCTGAATCAAGACCTGGCGAACATCTCGACCACGATCTTGATCGCTCTGCTAGACCCGGATAGCGAATCGGCGCAGTTCACCCGATCTCTGCTACGGGAAATCTGCAGGCGGAGAGCCAACGATGAGTAGCGTCCTCATATTCGCGATCGCCGGCCTGGCAGCTGCCTACCCGCTGGCACTGCTAGGCGACTACGTCATGACCCAACTACGGAGCGAGCCATGAGCCCGAATTCCATTCTGATCTTGGTCGTCTGCGTGGCTGCTGCCCTCGGGATCGTCGCCCAGTGGCCTTGGGAGCCCCCGCGCAGCCGGGTACTCCGGTTCTTGCGGGTCCATGCCGAGACGGCCCTGTACGCCCTGATTTTTGTCTTTTCGTTTGCCGTGCTTGGCCCGACGCTGGACCGAGCGGCAGAAGAGCGGCATGCAATGGTGGCGCAGCTAACCGATTAGGACACAACCATGAACGCGATAGTCGAAGCTGGACGGACTCAGATCATGTCGGCAGACCAGATGCGCGAGCGCATCAATGCCGTCCAGAAAGTCATGCAAGCCGTGATGAAGGAAGACACCCATTACGGCAAGATCCCAGGCACCCAAAAGCCTACCCTCTACAAGGCGGGCTCGGAAGTGCTTCTGACCACCTTCCACATGGGCCTGCGCCTTGAGGTGGAAGATCTGTCGAGCGCCGACGAGATCCGCTATCGGGTCAAGGCCGTCGGATTCCACCAGCCGACTGGCACCATCGTCGGCGAAGGCATCGGCGAGTGCTCGACCAACGAGGAAAAATACAAGTGGCGAACTGCCGTATGCGACGAGGAATGGGATGCTTACCCTGAATCCCGCCGTCGGGTGAAGTTCGTCAAGAGCTGGAACAAGCGAGGCGGCGGCTACACGATCTTGCAGATCAAACAGGTGCGCACCGAGCCGGCAGATCTGGCCAATACCGTCCTGAAGATGGCCAAGAAGCGGGCTCAAATCGACTTCACCCTGACCGCCCTGGGCGCGTCTGACATCTTCACGCAGGACATTGAAGATCTGCCGGAAGAACTGCGCGGTGCCGCCGACGAGGAAGGCAATCCGATCCAGCCCGGTGCCCCGCTGGAGCATCCCGCTATGAAGGAAGCTCAGACGGTCCAGGATCTGGCAAAGGTCATGAACACGCTCAAGGCTGAAGAGCGCAAGAAGTACCTGCCCTACTTCCAGCAGCGCATGGCTGAGCTCAAGGGAGGCGAGGATGGAGCAGCGCAGTGATGAGTGGTTTTCTGCCCGAGCCGGCAAGGCGACCGCCAGCAACTTCCGGCGCATCCTCGCCAAGATCAAGTCCGGAGAAGCTGCCGACCGGCGCAACTACCGGGCCCAACTTGTGGTCGAGCGCCTGACCGGCAAGGCTGACGAGGGATACGAAAACGCCGCCATGCGTTGGGGCACCGAGCAGGAGCCGTTTGCAAGGATCGCCTACATCGCGGCCACCGGTGCAAACGTTGAAGAAGTCGGCTTTATCCAGCACCCGCAGCTTATGGCCGGGTGCTCGCCGGATGGCCTGATCGGCGAGGAAGGCGGCTTGGAGATCAAGTGCCCGACCAAGGCAACTCACCTTGACACCCTCAAGGCACAGGCAATGCCCGCCGAGCACATGCCCCAGGTCCAGGGCTGCATGTGGATCACCGGACGAAAATGGTGGGACTTCGTGAGCTACCACCCGGAGTTTCCTGAGCACTTGCAGCTTTTCATCGTCCGCATAGAGCGTGACGAGCAGTACATCGCGGGCCTCGAAAAAGAGGTCCGTGCCTTCCTCAAATCCGTGGATGACGAAATGGAGGCGGTCAGCCGGCTGGCCGCGTGACTATGGCATCTGTAAACAAGTGGATTGGTATCGGGAACCTTGGTCGCGACCCTGAGCTGCGCTATTCGGCAGACGGGACGGCCGTTTGCTCCGTGTCCATCGCCTGCACGAACAGCTGGAAAGACAAGGCCACGGGCGATCGCAAGGAAGAAACCGAGTGGGTGCGGGTCGTCTTCTACGGCAAGCTGGCCGAAATCGCCGGCGAATACCTGCGCAAGGGCCGCTCGGTCTACGTCGAAGGGCGCCTGAAGACGCGCAAGTGGCAGGACAAGGACGGCAACGACCGCCAGGTGACCGAAGTGATCGCCGAGCAGATGCAAATGCTCGGCAATCGTGACGAAGGATCCGAACGCCCGAAGGTCAACGACTACAAGCGGGCCAAGGATGGCGCAGCACCACAGCCTACTAGGCTGGCAGAGATGGACGACGATGTCCCGTTTTGACTCCCCGGCAGCTCACCTTAACCAAATGCAGCCCTACTTAGGTGGGCTGCCTCTTAACCTGGCGGAAGGCCCTTAGCGTGGGCAGCGCCCAGCTCTAGAGCGTCTGCCAGCGCTTCGTAATGCGTCTTGTGCCCTTTGCTCACTACACCAGGGCTGTGCACGATGCGCGCATTTCCACTGGCGTCCACCAGTCGAATTTCGTAAGTCGCGTCGAACAACTCCGATCCGTCGCTTACGAATGCCTCACCGTCCACCAAGTAACCATTGACGTTGATAGGCGTCCTTACCGTCGCCTGCCATTGGTCGGCGAATTCGCTTTTGCTTGTGTGACGTCTCATCCACGTTCCGCAACCTCTACACCGATATGTCTCCATCGTTGGGCCGGACGCCCGGATTGGGTCCGCCACACACTGCAGGTCTAGATCGTCATGTGGGCGAGCTTCGTAGGGTTGTCCGTTCAACGACAAGCAATTGCTGCAGATCTTCACGTCGGCTCCCTCGCGAGTTGCATGTGCGCCAATCGTACCCCATCCCCCAGGAGTTTCACCATGACAGTTAACACGCAAGAGCTTCGCGAACTGCTGGAGAAGGCTACGCCGGGCAAGTGGGTTGCGGACGGCAAGGCTGTATCCAGCGACCACGGCCACCGCACAAGCATCTGCGGCACGTATGGCATAGCTTGGCCGTGCGGAAGTTATAGCAATGCGGAGGCAGACGCAGCACTCATCGCCGCCGCCCGCAATGCCCTGCCCGCCCTCCTGGCCGAGATCGACGCCCTACGCGTCCGGGTCGCTCAGTTGGCCGAAAACGATACATACGAGACGGAATACGAGCGCAATGCGGAAGACGCGGCGCGGTGGCGATACATCCGCCGCAAGCTGTGCCTGACCGGCAACGGCGACGGGACATGCGCTATGCAGGCAATCAATCTTCCTGCGGCCATCCAAGGTTGGCCGGAGCCTGAACAAGTGGCCGAGTTTTGCGACGCCGCCATCGACACCGCCATGAGCAAGGAGGGCAAGCAATGACGATTCCATTTGGTGGCCACAGTCATGCTGTTTTTGAAAGTGGTTACGGCGGAATACCCCTGCGCGATTACTTCGCGGCGAAGGTGATGCAGGGGCTACTCGCCAACCCCGGCGGCCCGATTCAGGCAAACGGCATGAGCGGGTGGAACTGGTGCAATTGCACCGCAGAGGATGTGGCCGATTTTGCTTGGCATGTCGCCGATGCAATGCTCAAGGCGCGGAGGGGGATCAATGACTGACCGCTACGCACGAATCCGCGAGGCGCTGGCGATGGGGCCGACGCCGGGGCCTTTCAGTGCCTCACGCAGCTATTCGCCAGGCAATCAGGAGTTGATCCTTCGCCTCACCCGCAATGACGAGTACGGCATTACCGAAAATTACTGCACTGTGCGCAACAGTCTGGGTGATACGTGGAAAACGGAAGCCGACGCCGCCTTCATCGCCGCCTGCGACCCCGACACCATCCGGGCGCTGCTTGATGAGCGCGACGCGCTGCGGGAGGCGCTGGCGGCGCTGATTGCTTGGGTTCCATCGGCAGCCACGTATCAACGCTTGGGCTTCGATCCTGAAGCACTGGTGCGAGCGTTGGGGAAGGCCCCCGCCGCGCTGGCGAAGGGGGACGAGCAATGATTCAACTGAAGATCAAGCGTCTTCACCCCGACGCCATCATCCCGCGATATGCCACGGCCGGCGCTGCGTGTCTGGACCTGCACACCATCAGCGCTGACACGGTAGCGCCGGGCATGGCGTGCGAGATCCGTACCGGACTGGCCGTCGAGCTACCGGCCAATCACGTCATGCTGGTCTACAGCCGCAGCGGACACGGCTTCCGATACGGCGTGCGGCTGGCGAACTGCACCGGCGTCATCGACAGCGATTACCGGGGCGAGATCATCGTCAAGCTGCGCAACGACGGGGCGGTGCCGCTTGCCGTCATCCGAGGCGACCGCATCGCCCAGGCGATGGTCCTGCCGGTGCCGTCCGTGGAGTTGATCGAGACCGACGAGTTGTCGACGACCGAGCGCGGCGCAGGCGGCTTTGGGTCGACGGGAGACGGGGGATGATCCACCTCCCCTACTCCTACACCGACGCCCAAGGACGCGTCTGGCACCCGTATGCCATCGAATTTGACACCCCAGATGGGACATTCAGCACATACATCTACGCCATCAGCGACGAGCACGCGCAGATGATGTGCGCCGACCTGCGGGAGTCCGCCAGGGTGACTGGGCAGGTAATAGATCAGTTTTTCTGAGGGCCTATCTAGCCACAATCGAATTCAGTCTGGAGGTGCAATGCTGACCTTAACGGACGAGGAAATTGAGGAGATCACCCGCCGAAAGAGACCATCTGCCCAAGCGCGAGAGCTTAAGGCCCTGGGGATCCGCTTCCAGGTCAGGTCTGACGGCACCTTGCTGGTCTATCGACACGCAATTGACCGGGGCCGAATCGATACAATGGCAGCCCCTGAGCCGCGATTGAGGTTACGCAATGGGCCGTCGGCGCAAATCCGGTAAGCACCTGCCCCAATGCGTCTACGAGAAGCACGGGGCCTACTACTTCGTCAAGGCCGGGAAGTGGTACCGGCTAGGATCGGACCTTTCCGATGCCCTGGCCGAGTATGCCCGCCGATTCGAGAATCCCAAGGGCGGGATGGCTGATTTGGTCGAGCGCGTTTTCACGCATGTCAGACCCCGGCTGTCCAAGAACACCGTTGCCCAGTACAGAATTGCGGCCAATCGGGTCAAGGAGGCGTTCGCCGAGTTCACCCCGAGACAGGTCATGCCGAAACACGTCGCCGCGCTAAAGGCTGACATGGCCTCGACTCCGAACATGGCAAACCGAGTCCTGTCATTCCTCAGGCTCGTTTTCACCCATGCTGTCGAGTGGCAGGAGGCAGACTTTAACCCATGCGTAGGGATCCAGCGCCACGCTGAAGCAAAGCGAAAGCGGTACATCACAGATCAGGAATACGCAGCCATCTATGCGCACGCTGTGCCCAGGATGCAGGCCATCATGGACCTGTGCTATCTGACAGGTCAGCGCGTAGGCGACATCCTCAAGATCAGGATGACGGATCTGGTCGAAGATGGGATCTCGTTCACGCAGGAAAAGACTGGGACACGCTTGATTGTCCGCTGGACACCAGCGCTACGCGATGCGGTCAAACGAGCTCTAGATCTCAGAGGCAACGTACTAGGCCCCTACTTGTTCCGGACGCGGAACCGTGCTGCAACCCCACCCTCTTACAGGACGGTCCGCGATCAGTGGGACAATGCTGTGAAGCTAGCCAAGGTCGAAGATGCTCACATCCATGATCTTCGGGCCAAGGCGCTGACGGATGCCAAGCGCCAAGGTAGGGATGCCCAGGCCCTGGCAGGCCATGCATCAGCCGCCATGACCGACAGGTACATCCGCCTCCGGGAAGTACCTATCGTCGACGGACCATCCCCGCCGTCGTCGCAACGGCAGACTGCATAATATTAGACGCGTCTAAAAAAATCCGAGCTAAGTGGTTGATTCTAAACATACTCCTATGATGCAGCAGTA